>ERZ1106919.16-NODE-16-length-137827-cov-16.054438_pt1 | contig 137827 bp, 128 predicted proteins | sample MGYA00403654_ERZ1106919 | MGnify/ENA primary metagenome ERZ1106919 (study PRJEB35170, sample SAMEA104062450) | human gut metagenome | biome: human gut; feature: human-associated habitat; material: faeces | place: Denmark | collected 2012-10-08 ... | reverse complement strand
AGTAAATGTAGAACTGGGTGGAGCACAGCTTTTGGAAGCAACCACCATCACACCAGCACAACCGAAAAATGGTGAAGGTACAGCAGAAAACCCGTATCAGATTACCTCGGCGGCAGAACTTTACTGGTTCGCCGGACTTGTAAACGGAACTCTTACAGACGTTACTAAAAATAGTTCAGCCTGTGCGAAGCTGATGAATGATATCACGGTAAATAATAATCTGCTTGACAGGATTACATATAAAACAGATGATGACGGCAATCTGACCAATGAAGTAGCAAACGGCGGGAACTTCATTTCATGGACACCGATTGGAGCAGCTAATAACGGCTATCAGGGGACTTTTGATGGAAATGGAAAGACCATCAGCGGACTCTTTTTCAATGATAGCCAAAAAAGTCATGTTGGCTTGTTTGACAATATATATATGGCAACAATTCGGAATGTCGGTGTCGTTGATTCTTATTTTTTCGGAGAACATTATGTCGGAGGCGTGTGCGCATTTGGTGTAGATGGTACGATAACTGGCAGCTATAACACAGGAGTGGTAAGTGGAGAAGGATGTGTCGGAGGCGTGTGTGGAACTGGTAGCAGTGTTACGATAACTGACAGCTATAACACAGGTAGTGTAAGTGGAAATGATGATGTCGGAGGCGTGTTCGGATATGGTGAAAATTGTACGATAAACAATTGCTATTATCTGAAAGCGGAAGGCACGGATTTGGGTGGCATTAACGGCGCAGATGTCGAAGGGCAGGCTGAAGGAAAAACCGCTGCACAGTTTGCATCCGGCGAGGTTGCATACCTTTTGCAGGATGGACAGAAAGTGGGAGAAGATGGCACGATACCACAGGTCTGGGGACAGAACATTGATAATGATGGTGAGAAACAATCTTTTCCTGTTTTTAGTAATGCGAAAGTCTATAAACCTTCAGAAAGTTCTCCTTGTAAGGCTGGATACACAAATAATGCGGAAGGCTTAAAGGAACATGACTTTGGCGACGACAAGACTGGCGAAAGCTGTTCGTACTGTAATATAAAGAACATCAACTATTCTGGTATCAGTATTAGCGGTGTGGATACCCCTTACTACTATACAGGTAATGAGATTAAGCCGGATATTACCATAAAAAAAGGCGAGACATCATTAACTCTTGGTGAAGATTATAACATTACTTATGGAAACAATACAGATGTGGCAGGCAGCAATGCTGAAAACGCTCCTTATGTGAAGATTACCGGAACAGGCAATTATGCAGGAGAAATTACAAAGAACTTTACCATTGCTTACATTGCTGCTCCGGATAATTATATAACAGGAACGAAAGGTGCGAATGACTGGTACACTTCAGATGTCACGATCGGCGTAGCAGACTGGCAGGTATCAACGGATGGAAGCAGTTGGAATGACAGCATTTCGGTTACCGAAGAGGGAACACATTCTTATACTCTTTATTTTAAAGACAGTAACGGATACATTACAGATAGCATAAGCAAAGAGATTAAGATTGATAAAGCTGCTCCAACCGGGACCATTAAGGTAAAAGAAAGTACATGGGATAAATTTTTAGAGACAATTACCTTTGGCTTCTGTACCAACACCAAAGAAAAAATTGAGATTACATCAAAGGATACCGGCTCCGGTATAGCTTCTACAGAATATCTGGTATCTGAAAAGGCATATACACAAATTTCAGATGTACAGAATCTGAGGGGCTGGGCTGACTATAATAATAGCAAAAAGCCTGTAATCAAGACGAACAGGACCAACTATGTGTATGCGAGAATCACAGACAATGTCGGAAATGTAACCTATCTGTCCAGTGATGGCATTTTGCATGATGATGAGAAACCGTTTATTTTTGATAGAACCCCGGTCATGAAGGATCGCTCCGGTAGTGTGACATTTGAAATTTTTGAAGATGGAAGCGGTCTTGAGAATGTTTATTTCTTATATAGTACGGATATGGATAAGGTAACAAGTGCTACGACAGAGAATTTGAAAGCATCTGATTATCACAATGCAACCGGAACCTTTACATTATCAGACCTGAAACCAAATACCGAGTATTACTGTGCAGTTCTTGCAGTGGATAAGGCAGGAAATGAAAGTTATCTTTTAAATAGCACATTTAAGACATTAAAGGAAGCCATCACGGGAACTGTATCCATTTCCGGAGAGGCAGTATATGGAAAAACATTGACAGCATCCTATGAGGGACTTGCGACAGATGCCGGCGAAGTTACAGTTTCATGGTATCGTGGAGAAGATACTACAGCGATTGCTACCGGAGATACATATACTTTAACAGCAGATGATGTAGGAAAAGTGATTACAGTTAAGGTTACCGCTGCAAACTGTTCCGGAGAACTGACGGATTCCACCGCCGAGGTAGCAAAGGCAGAACATCCAAATCCACCGACGAATGGAAATGTGGATGATGAAAACAATACCTTTACCTTTAACGGAACAAGCGGAGTTACTTACGAATACAGTATCGATGGTGGAGCAAACTGGACGGATGTTACGGTAGATTCCGGCACCGGTGTTGGTACTGTTACGGTTGGAAACGTGATAGTCAACATAGGAGGTTTACAGGTACGGGCAAAGGAAACAGATGGATATAAGGCAAGTGATGTTATTTCCAATACATCTGCCTATACCGCAACCTTAGAAGGCAGCGTAAGCCTTTCAGGAACTGCAAAGTATGGGGAAACCTTAACGGCAACTGTAACCGGAGCACAGCAGGGAGCTGTATTAACCTATACTTTCTGTGCGGACGATACAGTGCTTCAGCAGGGAAGCAGCAATACTTATAAGATTGAACAAGAAGCAATTGGAAAACAGATTACAGTTAAGGTATCTGCGGAAGGATACAAAGGAACAGTCAATGATACTTCGGATACTGTTGCAAAAGCAGACGGAGTGCTGACACTGAAACAGACTGAATTTACCCAGACCTTTGGGGATGAGGCATTTGAGCTTGGATGTAGCAGAACCGGAGACGGAACGATTTCCTATAAGGTTTCCGATGAAAAGGTCATTAAAGTTTCCGATACCGGAGTAGTAACGATTGTGGGAGCAGGAAGTGCCACCGTAACAGTATCTCTTTCGGAAACGAAGTGTTATACCGGTGCGGCAGAGCAGACGATTACGGTTACCGTAAATCAGGCATCTGCACCAACATTAGCTTCCGAAAACATAAGCTATGTGAATACAAAAGGCTCTGGCGGAGCTGTGACCATTGATATTGCAGATAAACTGCCGGAGAATAGAGGAGATACAACTTACACAGTAACGGATACGACAGACAGCAGTGGAATTTTGCAGAATGTGGCGGTAGATACTACCGGTAAGCTGACCTACACTGTAATATCCGGTAAACAAGTAGGCGATAAAGCAAGCATTACCGTAACTGCCCAGATGGCAAATTATGAATCTGCAACAGTTACTGTAAATATCAGTATTACGGATAAGATAGTCGTTGCATTGCAGAATGGAAGCAGCGTAACAATTAACGGAAGCAATGCCCTTACCTATGGAGATAAGCTGTCAAAACTTAATCTTGGCAATGCGGTATTTGTAGAAGCGGGAACGAATACGGTTGTTCACGGAACACTTGAGTTTGCAGCACCTGATGATGTGCCGACAGTAGGCACAACAACTGCGGGATGGAAATTTACACCGGATGAAGCAGACACTTATGCCGAGCTGACCGGAACTGTGGAAATTTCTGTAAGCAGGGCAACACCGAATGTAACCATACCAACGGTAAGTGAAACGAATATCGTTTATGATCCGGCAAAGACATTGAAGGATTACACCTTAAATGGCACAGATGGTACATGGATAGTCGGTGGAACTGAAACTTCCGTTGCAGGTAGCTGGAGCTGGAAGACGGATACAACAGTACCAATAGTAAACAACAGAGGATATGTTGCAGTATTTACACCGGCAGACAGCAACAATTACAATCCGGTAGAAAAGACCGTTACCGTAACAGTAGCGAAGGCAACACCGGTGATTACCGAAAACCCGACAGCATCAGCGATTACTTATAAAGAGTCATTAAAAGACAGTACGTTAAGTGGAGGCAAGGTAAACACCACAGGAAGTTTTGTGTGGGTAACACCGGATACCAATCCTACCGTAGCAGACAGCGGAAAGACAATGTATGAAGTAGTGTTTACACCTTCTGATTCTGCAAACTGGAATACAGCCACTACAACCGTTACCCTTACGGTGAATAAGGCGCAGGAACCTCCGAAAATGCCGGGTACAACCATGAATCCTGCACATAGTAAGAATAAAGTAGGCGATGTGGAACTGCCACAGGGCTGGGCATGGGCTGATTCTGATAAGGAAAAAACATTGGAAGATGGTAAGGCTGTAACAGCAACCGCTAATTATGTAGGAAGCGATGCAGGCAATTATGAGAATGAGTCGGTAGTGATTACCCTGACAAGATCAAAATGTGACCATCTCAAGACAGAACTTAAAAATGCCAAACCTGCTACCTGTAAGGAAACCGGATATACCGGAGATACCTACTGCGTAGAATGTGGAGAACTGGTTGTATCAGGAACGGTAATCCCTCTTGGAAAGCATCAGGGTGGCAAGGCAACCTGTATACATCAGGCAGTCTGCACCGTATGTGGAACTTCCTATGGCGATTTGGACAGCAGCAACCATGAGCATACAGAAGTGCGTGGCAAAGTAGCAGAAGGATGTACCACAGAAGGATATACCGGAGATACCTATTGCTCTGATTGTAAAGTAAAAATCAGAACCGGTTCGGTTATTGCAGCAAAAGGACACAGCTATACAAGCACAGTAACCAAAGAGGCAACCACAAACGAAGAAGGTGTGCGTACTTATACCTGTAAAAATTGTGGACACAACTATACGGAATCTATTCCAAAGCTGCCGGAAGAGAAGCATACCCATTCCTACAAAGAGACTGTAACAAAACAGCCAACCTGTACGGAAAACGGAACAAAGACCTATACCTGCTCCTGTGGTGACAGCTATACGGAGAGCATCCCGGCAATCGGACATAATTATGTGAGCCGGGTAACAAAAGAACCTACAAAATCGCAGGAAGGTGTGATGACTTACACCTGCAAGAACTGTGGACACAGCTACACCACCGCAATCGAGAAGCTAAAGGATGATAAGAAGCCGGGAGATAATAAACCGGGAGAAGGCGGCGATAAGAAGCCGACGGAAACACCGGATACCGGAAAGCCTTTTATCAAGGATGAAACCGGAAAAGAAGGCTGGGATGTTATCAAAACCGAAACTTCTGGTGCAAAAGATGGCGATGTAGTAAAGGTTGATATGAACGGTGCTACCGTAGTACCGGGAGATGTTCTTGACACTATCGCAGGCAAAGATGTAACCATTGTGTTTGACATGGGTAATGGAATTACCTGGAGTGTAAACGGAAAGAGCATAACTACTGACAAGGTAAGCGACATCGACTTCAGCGTAAAGGTTGGAGAAGAAGCCGGCAACACCATACCTGTGGATGTTATCAATAATGTGACCGGAGAAAGATATTCTATCCAGATCAGCCTTGCCTATGACGGCGAGTTCGGATTTACCGCAGTTCTTTCTATTAACATGGAAGCAAAGAACGCAGGACTTTATGCGAACCTGTTCTACTACAATGAAACCACAGGAGAGCTTGAGTTTATCTGTGCGGATGAGATTGCAGAGGATGGAACTGCTGACCTGACCTTCACTCATGCATCCGATTACACCATCGTGATTGATGAAGCTCCTATGGATGGAAGTAAGGCAGACGACAGTACAGAAACCAGTGGCGAAGAAAGCAGTGCGGATAGCACGGAAACCGGAAGCGGAGATGTGGTGACAAAAGAAGATGCTTGGAATCCTCTCTGGATTATTATCATCGGAATCATCGTCATCGTGGCAGGACTTGGAGTGTTCTTTGTAGTAAAGAAAAAAGAACAAGAGTAGGATAACGATATAAGATAAGTTAATATGAACCAATAAAGCTCCACAAGGGCGGTGACGGATAATCCGCCATCGCCCTTGTGTGCTTATAAAGCAACAAGATATTCATTTTACTGTTTTTAGTTTGCGATAATATGGCTTTACTCATGGCTATAAAAATATAACGAATGGAGGCGAGTACAATGAACAGTTAATTTCAATGTCACTAATAACAAGTCTTGAAAAAAGGAGGAAAATTATGGCTGATGATGTAAATTTAATTAAAGAAAGTGATGTTACTTCTTTTCTGTATGACAAATTGATGCGTGCATTTGGTGAGGGTTCTCAGCTTTTCACAATGGAAATGCCCGGAAGAACGCTTAACCAGTTAGACTATGCGTATGATATTACCGACCACAATACCAGTATTTTAGGGAAACCTTATGCCGTAGCAGAAAGAGAATTCCGTTTGTGTGATGATCTTTTCGATGTGTCCCCAGTGGTACAAGGATCTAATGGTAAGAAACTTTCAAAGGCATACTCGACTGTAATTAACAACTATTCTCCTAATATAAAGGATGTTAAAGATTTTGTAACTGACAAAATGCAGTTGCGTCTGTTCCTGCTACAACCCATTACGGATGAAATTGATGGAGAAACTGTTAATTGCACCAGAATGGAATTTTGCCAGAGACTTTACATGAAATATCTCAAAGAAAAGTATAATTGGGATCAAGAAAAACTCGATATGCACCAAAAATCAATTGACGAGAATGATCTTGATGGCTATGCAAAATGGCTTGCAACAATCGCTTGGACGAAGGATCAGGCACTTGAAAATTTATTCCAAGATGCGGTTATACGAGGTTTTTACCATGAAATTATGACAATTCTTGGTTTCCTTGATAGTGCGTCTCCGTCTGAACGCCTGCAAACCGCAAAAGCGAATGCTCGTAGTTCTGTACGCCGTTCATTAGACGGCAGTATGGATGTTTATCCGGTACAGTTTCAGCCGAGCAACTGGTTTAGAGCGCTTTCGCCAAACTTTTCGCCGAAGGACCTTACACTTGATCCAGAGTATTTAACACAACTTTATCAAACCAAATTGACATTGCTTTCTTCTTTGGAAACCGAATTAGGTGTCCTGCTCCGCAGAAATGTATCTAACGAGGAGCTACAGAAAATGAAGGAAGACCTGATAGATCTTAATGTGGCTTATACGGATGCAGAACAGGATTTGGTGAAACAGTATGGTGAGAGTATAATCGCTATGATGAAAATGATTATTCAAGTGGCTAGTGCAGGAGATATAACTTCATTTGTATCTGATAAGAGTGCAGCTTCTTCAAAGATTTATTCAATGATTACAACGAATACATCGTTTTCTCAAGCTCTTGGACTCCCATCCGAAGATGCACTAACAAACCTCTGTGACGCAGTAGTTGGTATGTATTCCAACAACAGCAAATACTTTAAATTATATAACCAGATTGTTGAGTTAGAATTATCTATTGCTTCAGCCGCCACCCAAAACTATGAGGACGAAATCTCCATTTTGCAAGAACGTATTAAAATTGTATCCAGAGAAATTAATGAGCTAGGTGTTGTGATTGCAAGTGGTACAGTGAATGGTACGGATGCTGCTTACGCAGAAGATGAAGATTTCCTTCCTGCAAATGTATATAACGAAGAAAGTGAATTTACAGATATTATTATCAGCAAATCTCAAGTAAGCTCTGCTCAAAGCAGTACGGAAAGCAGCTACTATTCTGCTGTTAATGCAAGCATTGAGCAGTTTATATTTACAACCAAAGTAAAACACGAAGAATCAAGTGCAAGCACTGCATTTGTGAGTTCTCTGGTGAACAGTGACTTCACAATCGGTTTACGTGCCTTCAAAGTCAGCTTTGACAGAGGTGGCTGGTTTGATGCAGGTGTTCTTGAACTTGCACCGTCTTTCCGCCGTATAAGAGATAAGATTAAGGCAGGGCTTGGACTTTCCGTTGAAGATGTGTTGGAAAAATACCATATGAATAACGAGTTCAAAAACGGTGAATTTTCTGCGAGTGACTTTGTTCCCACTAATGAAAGGAGAGCCGGATACAGCTATACGTTACAGTCCTACCCTATGGGTTGTTTAATCGTCAAGGATATTGTGGTAAAAGCAAAAATGAGCAACTTCAATGAAGCTAATTACCAGTCTTTCAAAAAATCTATGACTTCAGCTAAGGCTTCTCTGTTTGGATGGCAGCTTGGCGGCGACGGAACGCAAACAGCGACCTGCGGTTATCAGACAGAATCCTCTAACTCTACGACGGCAACGTTTATTCTGCGTATCTCCGGTCCTCAGATTATGGGATGGTTTCAGGAATTTACACCGCTTGATACTTCTCTGCAATATGAGAGCCTTTCAGAGTCGGAGTATTTCAATGATATTGTGGATTCGTTGAAGGAATATAGTGATAAATTACACGAGCTAGCGAATCCGGAAAAGGATCTTGTAACCGTGACGACAATTCATAGACCAGACGAGGTGATTTAGTATGGCAATAGATATTACAAGAGCGGCATTTGCTGGCAATGTATTGAAAGATGAAGTGATTTTAGCTCATGCTAATTGTTTTGCTCCTACATATGTTGATTATACAAACAACTCAATCCAAGACCTCAGCTACGGCTCGCACGATTCAGTAGATGTTTGTTATACACCGAGAAACGAAGGCAGCATTGAAGCATTTTCAAAAATCAAGCAATTTCAAGGAACACTATATAATGGCTCAGCCTTTGTATATGATCTTTTTTTAGAATATTCAGAAACAAACCGAGATAGAGGAACATTTCCTCTGTGCTATTATTATGTTCCAAATCCTAATAATGCAGGTGCAAATGGAATAACATTGTTCCGAAGTAATAATATGAATTACTTAATTTCTAGTGGAGGTTTGTCGGGCTGTTCGTGTGCTTTTCTTAGGAGTGAAGGTGTAGATTACTTTATTCATTCAGGTGCTTCTTCGGATGCAGTAACAGTACTTGATCCTGCTATAAGACGAAAGCTAATCTTAAGGGATTTGTATAATAATGCAATATGTTTAAGTGGTAAAGATGCACAAAGGTGCAAGGAGCCTATATCATCAGTGGATGAATTGATTAATAAACTAAGTTCTTTGGAGTTTTCTGGTGCTATTGCTACTATTAATCAGAATAACGAGACAGTAAAAAAATACAGAAGTTCTAACGATATGTTTTCTGTTGTAGAGTATAAAACGGAAACAAGCATTGAAGTATGTTCGGCTTGGGATATGTTTGTTCTTATAAATCATACTGGAAATTACAGTGTTGGTGTTAGACAACACAAAAAATATCGCGATGACTATATGGGAGAGTTTACAGTAACATCAGCGACAGTATTATGATGAGAAAACATACTTGGCAAGCAGGGCAAGCGGTATCCACTCGTGCAAAATTTATATGCTCTGTCGAAGCAGATGCATATAAATCGCTTGTCTGAGAAACATCCCTAAATCACTTTAACACAGATTTTATCTGTGGCTACGCATCGTTCCACTGCTAATGGAGCATGGTCATCCACGACTGTGCTCTTTTTTTGTGATGTACTTAGCGACACAGTTTCCGATGCATGAAAGTTCCTGACTTGCCATAGTAGTGGTAAAGGTATGAGCAATGACAAGGGTGTCCTTTTCATGAACTGTTAGTTCCATACGGTTCTGTACCTTCTTCATTTAATTTTGGCAGAAGTTTATAGCTAAAATGGAGAGGCTGATTTTACAGGAGAAACAATGGTTAAAAAATAGCGTACAAACGGTTAAAAAATGATGCGCATTGGGTTATGTTGTCAACTATCGAAAGCATATTTGGATTGCTATGATTTATAAGGAAAGTGAGGCATAAATCATGGAAACAGACAGAAAAAATCTAAATGTGCAGATAGGAAACAGACTTAGGGAAGCACGAAAGAACATGAATATTGACAAGTCAGAAATTGCCCAGTTGCTTGATGTGGGAGATGAGCATTATCGTAAGCTGGAAGCAGGTTCTACCGGGATTTCTGTAGATAAGCTGCTTCTGTTATATGAAACTTACGGGATTGATCCTACCTATCTTATCACAGGAAAGTGCAGCAACTCTAAGGAGTTCAATGTTGAATATTACATAGCAAACAGCAGTAAGGAACAGAGAGATCAGTTCTTTGAGCGAGTTTTGGCATATGTGACAAGGCTTATTAAAAAATAAGAGTTTTTTATTTTGGAGGATACGAAAATATGCTAAAAATTGCTATATGTGATGATAGCAGAAGTGATGTGGAACGTCTGGAACAGGCATTTGATGAGCTGCATCATTCTGATGTGGAGTATGATGTTTATTTTAGTGCGGCAGAATTGCTGCAATCATTGGAGAGGCATGAGGACAAATATCATGTTTATATTTTTGATATTGAAATGCCGCAGATGAATGGTCTGGAGCTTGCCAAGAAGATAAGGGAAAGGGACGCAAAGGCTTTATTTGTATTCCTTACGGGTTTCTCCCATTATGTCATGGATGTTTTTGATGTTATTACATTTGATTATATTGCAAAGCCAATCAATGCAGACAAGCTGGAATCTGTTTTACAGAAGGCTATATCATATCTGAATCTGACAAGGCGGGATTTCGTATTCCAGTACCGCAAAAACCATTTCCGGGTAAACTGTGATGACATTCTTTATATCGAAAAGAAAGGTCGTCAGGCTGGCATCCACACCATTTCCGATGATTACAAAACCAATATGACAACAGAAGAAATCTGGAAGCAGCTTGATGAAAGGGTGTTCTGCCATATTCATGTATCTTATATTTTGAATTTAGGTCATGTGCAGGCGATAGATGGTGATGAAGTATTGCTGGATAATGGCGAAAGACTTTTGATTGCAAGGGCGCATAAACAGGCTTTGAAGGAGAAGCATCTTGCATTTATGAAAAGGAAGGTTTAGAGCGTGGAAGTTTTAGTAAAGCTATTGTTAAATATCTTTGATTTGACAGTATTTGCCTATTATTTTAATACATATAAGAAAACAAAGCGTATTCCGTTATTGGTAATGGTTTTGACTGTTGTGACGCTGGCAGGTCTTTGGACTTTTATCAATATGCAGCAGAAACCCATGTGGAATCTGGCAGGTCTGCTTTTTTCATTGATTCTCATATCATTTTTGTATGAGAGCAGGATGATTTCAAGGCTGGTTATGATAGCAGCCTTTGTGGGAGTCGGATTTTTATTGGAGCCGTTTGGCGGTGTTCTTTTGAAAATCATGCGGACACGCTCACCTATGCCGGGCAGTACACTTCTTTATTTTATATCTGTGCTTCTGAGCTTCGTAAGGGCAAATATTATCTACTGGATGTGCAAGGTGGGTGGTTCAAAGAAACTGCGTATTACAACACTTCCAAAAGAGATTATCGGTGTTTTGATTCTGATTCCCGTTATTGTGATTATTAACTGTTGCTTTGTGATAGAGATTGCAATAGATGCAGGGCATTTCAGCAGTATGGTTATCTGTATCTGTCTTATCATATCTATGGTACTGACATTTTATTTTATGTTGTATATGATGGAACGGTTTTCCTATCTGACGCAGAAGAAGCATGAGCATGAGCTGTATCTGGAGGAACTGGATTACAAAGAGGAATATTATAACGAAGTAGAAAAGCAGAATGAGTATGTTAAGAATTTGAAGCACAATATGAAAAATCAGTTGTCGGAGCTTTTGTATCTGGTAGAGCAGAATAATGTGGAGAAGCTGAAAAAAAGGCTGTATGAAGTCAATGAAGGACTTGAAATGGTTGACAGTAACATTTACTGTGAAAATCCAAAGGTCAATTCTGTACTGAGAATTAAGCTGGGCATGGCAAAGGCTGAGAATATCAGAACGGAGATTTCTGTGCGTATTCCAAAGAAAATGAAGATGGAAAACGGAGATATTGGAGTATTGTATGGAAATCTGCTGGATAATGCCATTGAAGCCTGCCGGAAGCTCCCGGCAGAGGAACGGTATATCAGGCTGGACAGTAAATATTCAGAGGGAATGCTTCTGCTTATCGTGGAGAACAGTAAAACTGTAGAAGAAAATCCAACGCTGCATACCACTAAGAGGAATAAAGAGTTGCATGGCAGAGGCATTTCAAGTGTCCGTATGGTGATAGAGAAGTACAGTGGTACGTTAAATTTTGAAGATAAAGGAAATTTATTTGAGGCATCTGCCATTCTGTATCATATTAAAGCAGAGCAGTAGAATACAAAGTATTACACTTAAATGTCAATCCGTTACACTTTGGAAAAAAAGACCGGATTGTATGTTATGCTTCATCCATCAATACGAATGGAGGATAAAAGAAATGTTGAAATGCAAAAACTTATTTAGAAAATTGAGCAGGGGAGCAATGACCTCGGTTGCAGCACTTGCCCTGATGGTAACGGCTGCAAATGTGAGTACCTGTTGCTGGTACATATTAGGACAGGATGAACTGCCGGAGAATGCAAAAAAGCTCCGCAGGTTCTAAAAGGAGATGTATGGGACTTATCAAGAAAATAGCAGATGGAATCTGTAAGCTGCTTGCGATGCAGGGTATCATTCAGAAAGAGGATTTGGAATTATACCGGTATGGAATTGAAAACGGAATCATTGTTGTACTGAATTTCCTGACATCCGTTGTGATAGGTATCATCACAGGAAGACTGGGCGTTGTTCTGGTCTTTCTGTGTTTTTATGTGCCGCTTCGCACTTATGGGGGAGGAGTTCACCTGAAAAGCAAATGGCTGTGCTATCTGCTTTCCAATCTGATCTTACTGATACCTATTTATACTTATGATGCAGGAATGAAGCTGCTGTCAAAGGCAGGGTATGTTTTGCTGCTGTTACCGGCAGTCATTGTGATATTTGTTCTTTGCCCGGTGGAAAGTGTGAACAAGAGACTGGATAAGGATGAAAGAAAGTATTACCGCAGGGCAACGCATTGTATCAGTGCGTTGGAATTGTGTGTGCTGGCAGTTTTCTTTGTATTGGAATTGGATCACTTCTTATATGCAGGTGGTGTGAGCTTTCTACTGGTAGCATTATTTATGGTTATTGGGAAGGTAACATCAAAGCATTACACTTAAATGTGAATGTATGACATTTTGCGATAATTTGACATTTTTTCTGATATAGTATAACGGTCAGAAAGGATGAAGGTTATGCATTATGGTGATAATATATACGAAATTATTGCAGAGAATATAAAAAGAGAGAGAAAGAGACTTCGTATTTCACAGCTTGTATTGGCAGAAAAGGCAGATGTTTCCGTAGATACGGTGAAAAGCTTGGAAAGCGGAAGAAGGGCAATGAGTCTGGAAACCTATCTGAGAATTGTGCAGGCATTGGAAAGTACGCCGACAGCCCTGCTTCACGCAAAAGGACACAGGGATTATATAGAGAGGTTTACCTGCATGACTGTGGAACGCAGTCATCAGGAGATGGAATTTGCATTATATATGCTGGAGCAGATTTTTAGAGGGCAGGACAGTTATCTGGAAAAGAGGTAACTGCCTGCCATTTTTAATTTGTTTCATTGGCTGTCAGCTTTAATATGATATAGTTAATGACTTCTTCCACAGTGGGAGAGTCCCCGGCAGTAGGAATTTGCTTCCAAAATTCTTGCACTTGGGGATCGTCATTTTTCAATGCAAGGGAGATTGCATAAGCAATTTCATTTCTGACTTCTTCTTCAGATATTCCTTCCTGCTTGGCGATTTGTTGGAGGGAAGCTTTGATTTTTCGTTCATTGTTTTTATCCATTATAGTGTACCCCTTTCTGATGTGTGCAAGAAGTCTGACAAGACTTCTTAGAACTTATTTTCCTATTCTACCAACGATACACTATATATGTCAAATATGAAAAGTGACAATATAGTTATGTGGAGGTATCTCATGGAAGAATATGGAACAATTCGTATAAAGCTGGATGAACTGATTGAAAAGGCAGGCATCAGTAAAAATAAGTTAAGTCACAAGGCTGAAATGCAGCGTACACAGATAAATGCTTATTGTAATAATCAAATAACCAGACTGGATATTGATGTGCTTTCAAGGATTTGCACTGTATTAGAGTGTTCTATCGGTGATTTGCTTGAATTTATACCACCGAAGAAAGCGGAGTAGTGTTATAAGATTATTATACCCGAAAGGTCCTTTTCTATGAAAAAGGTGTACAATGTTCCACCTGAAATAGCGTGTGTAGTCACTCCTGCATTTTACCATATTGCGATAGAATAAATCTATGCTTAGCAAATAAAAAAGGTGCCGGAAATGAGAAAAGAGTGTATTACAATATTGCAGAAAGTGGAGCAAGATTAAAGAAACTTCGCAATCAGGAAGGTTTGAGCCGGGAAGTGCTGGCTGAAACACTTGGCATTTCTTCGGAAACAGTCCGTAGAATTGAGAGAGGGAAGAACGGAACGAGTATTGATACCTTAGTGTTATTCGCAGAATATTTTAAGGTGTCATTGGATTACATAGTATGTGGTTGTGAAAATAATCGCTATGCAGATATATTTTGTGGGCTGGAGGAAAAGGAAATCCTGTTCCTTCGTAAAATGGCAGAGAGTGTAAAGGAAAATATGGGTTATCTGAAAGGATAACAGAATGAGCTTTTAAATTATAAAATATCGTACAGAAGTCGGATTGATGATTCAGATTCAGTCCGGCTTCTTTTTTGTGGAGATTTAAGGGGTAGCGAGATTACCCTTTAGGGGGTGTAGCGTGTGCTGTTGATATGTCCTTTTCTTTTTTATACTGAATGTGTTCCAGCAATCTGGAACTTCAGAAGTTTGAAAATTGAATAGGACACGCATATCCCACGATTTTCTATTTCACCTTTTATCCGTATGGACAAGGGGTGGCAGAATCCCATTTCGTGCGATGACAGACCTGATACTTGGATGATTATGAGAAGCATGGAGTATTTGCCTGTGAAGGTTTTGAGCAGAGGATTGTGCCTACCGGAGTAGCACCCGGAGGTAATGAGATAGATGGTGCGCCTGAATTTCAGCGTAATGCATTTTCAGAGAGTGGCTACTACCGAAAGTCCATGATGGGCAGGGATACTACGGAGCGTTTGCGGCTGGCATAGGATATGTTACCCGGCAGGGGGAGAATCGAGAGATTTATTTTGTGGGAGTGGTGGCTTGCCACCATTCTCTGTAATAAAGAACTTATCTGTTCAAAAGAGGATTATTTTAGAAGTTATCTTTTGAGATAAGGGAATGGACATTTTGCAGGTTGGTTCCTTTATTTCAGGAGATAACAGCCGGCGTATCTTTCTGTAATAATCTAAGAAAGAGCAGGTAAAAGTCTATGTGTGATTTTAAAAGAAATTTTGGGGAAGCAGAAGGTACAATGCCCTCGGCAATTCTGTTTATGAACTCCAACAAATCGGAGCGTAATATCCGTAAGAAGATTGCTAAGACCAAAGAGAAGTGCCTTACGCATGGAATTGTCTTGGGGCATGATGTTGTCATCAACAAAGGTCCGGACAGAGACATTGACCGTGATGCAATCAATATGCTGATCTCGTTTCTTCTTGAGGGAGAGTATCAGGTAATTGTGGTGGACAGGCTGACAGATTTAACCAATGACCTTTCTGATTTGGAGGAATTTTTAAAGGATGCGGAAAGAGTCGGGGTAAAGGTGTTTGAGCTTTCCACCATGCAGCTTAGAAATCATGTATATCTTGAGGGAACAATGGACATTGATTCGCTCATGGATTTGATAAGGATGTGGTCCTGATGAAAATAAGGCGTGGAGACATATTATATGCAGACTTGGGTGTGCAGTACCAGGGCAGCATACAGGGGTGTATGCGTCCGGTAGTGGTGGTCAGCAATAACATGGCAAATAAGCATAGCACTGTAATTACAGTGGTTCCGCTGTCTACCAAAATCTTTAAAAAGAGAAATCTTCCCACTCATGTATTTGTGTCAGCTTATAAAAGCGAGGGACTGGAGCAACACAGTATTGCTCTTTGTGAGCAGGTAACGGCTCTCGACTATGGCAGGATCATTGAGAACATGGGCAAGGTTGACAGAGACACCCTTGCAAGGATAACCGAAGCTGTGCAGGTACAGGTCGGGGTATTTGACAAGTATAACTGATAATAAGGTAAGTTTAGCAGAGCCGGGCGGGAGCGTCCGGCTTTTACATATTTGTCGGTGATAGGACAAAGTATGTCATTCATATAATAAAACATGGACCGGAGGTGGAGGAGCTTTGGATATGGATTTATCAATAGAAGAATTAAAGCGTATGCAGTCGATGCATATTATGGAGTTGAAAAGAGAAGAACTTGCCAATGCAGAGGATATTGTGATAGATACAAAGAAATGTGTGGAGAGCAGGATAAAATCTTTTATGGAGCAGACAGGAAACCCTTTTGCACAGAATGTTGGAGAATATATTTTGCAGATTGGTTTTATGGAGGGGACGGAGGACTTGATTGATGACCGTATGATTTTGCTGACGAAAAGGAAAACACAGATTATGGTCTGAGAAAGACTCAAACCCCCTTTACTTTCAATGAATGTTATGTTAACCTATAAACAGGATTATTTCAGTGGGAGTCCTGAGAGATAGGTTGCATTACCCCGTAGGACGGGTTCTGCTAACAATATTTAATCAGGAGGAACACAGATGAAAGCGAAAGAGTTTTATAATGTAGCCATTTATCTTCGTTTGAGTCGGGATGATGAAGATATTGATGGCAGTAAAGCAGAGAGCAATAGTATCAGTTCACAAAGGGACATGATTCGTAGCTTTATCAGAAAACAGGACAACATGGAAATCTATGATATTTATGTTGACGATGGCTGGTCCGGTGCAAATTTTGACAGACCGGAATTTAAGCGTATGATGAAGGATATTGAAGCAGGTCATGTGGATTGTGTAATAGTAAAAGACTTATCCAGATTAGGACGAGATTATATAGAAGCCGGGCGGTTGATACAAAAGACCTTCCCGGCTTTTTCAGTGCGTTTTATTGCATTGACAGACCACTTCGATTCCCTGACGGCGGATTATAATGAAACATCCTTAGTCGTACCTGTGAAGAATTTTGTGAATGATTCTTATTCAAGGGATATATCCGGCAAGGTAAGAAGCCATCAGAAGGTAAAACGGGAAAATGGAGATTTTATCGGTGCATTTGCAGTTTATGGTTATAAAAAAAGTGCGGATAACCGAAATCTTCTTGTCCCTGATGACTACGCAGCAGACATTGTAAGAAAAATTTTCGCATGGAAGATGGAAGGATACAGTAACCTGTGCATTGCCAGAAAACTGGATGATGCAGGTATTCTTTCTCCAATGGAATATAAGAAAATGCAGGGAGAGAAGCTTTGTACCGGCTTTGTGACAGGAGTGAAATCGAAATGGTCGGCAGTTGCCGTAAAAAGGATTCTGACCAATGAAAATTATACAGGAACGCTGGTTCAGGGCAGGGAAGAAAAGGTTAATTACAAGGTAAATAAATCGGTAATGAAGCCGGAAGATGAATGGATTAAGGTGAATGATGCACATGAGGCAATTATTTCAAAAGAAGATTTTGAGATTGTGCAGGATTTATTAAGGATTGATACAAGGGCATATAGTGGCGAGGAGAAAGCCCATATTTATTCTGGACTCTTGTTCTGTGGGGACTGTATGGAGCCGATGCTGCGTAGGGTAAGCAGATATAACAGAAAAGAAACGGTTTCTTTTATCTGTTCTACGAAGAATAAGGGGGGTGACTGTACCAGACATACCATTTCAGAGGAAGATTTAAGACATCTGGTACTGACTGGACTAAGACAGCAGGTTTCCCTTTTCATGGATAAGGCAAGAGTGCTTGAGCATATAGAGCAGATGGAAATCAATTTTGAAGAAGTGGTGTCTTTTGACAGGGAAATAGAAAAACTGCATAAGGAACAGGATAAATATCTGTCACTTAGGGCAGGACTTTATGAAGATTTGAAGAAAAATATCATTACGGAGGAAGATTTTAAAAATTTTCGTGCAATATATGAAAAACGTTATCAGGAGCTTGAGGAGGCAATCTCCAATCAGGAGGAAACCATAAAGAAGCTGTTTAAATCCGGTGTGACGGCTGGCAGGTGGCTGGAACGAATGAAATCCGTCATGCAGATCACAGAGCTGGACCGTATGACGCTGCTTTCTTTTGTAAAGCGTATCCTTGTTTATGAGGATAAAAGAGTATATCTGGAACTCCGGCATAAGGAACTTTTTTCAAAAGTAATCATGTTGGCTGATTATGCCGTTACAAAAGGGCAGATATACAGAGGGGAGGCGGTGTAGATGGCAAGAACCTCTAAAAAGAAACAGAATATTACCAATGTGGCGGAAAATAAAAGACCGTCAAAGATATATTCAGTTGGGATATATGCAAGACTGTCCGTAGATGCAAATGAAAGAAAAAATGAGTCCATCGAAACACAGATTGAGATAGCAAAGGCATTTATCAGCAAACAGAATGATATGGTCATCTTTGACTGCTATACGGATATAGGAAAAACCGGAACAAACTTTGAGCGTGAAGGCTTTGAACGCATGATGCGTGATGTCAGGTCAAGGGAAATAGACTGTATCATTGTAAAAGACCTGTCACGTTTTGGAAGAAATCATATTGAAACCGGAAATTATATTGAAAAGATATTCCCTTTTATGGGTGTGCGGTTTATTGCCGTCACAGATAACTTTGATAGTATGAACATATCCGGACAGAATGAAACATTGGGTGTGAACCTGAAAAACCTTGTAAACGAAATGTATGCGAAGGATATTGCGGTAAAGGTAAAATCCAGCAGGCAGGAAAAATGGGAACAGGGAAGCTATACCGGAGGAGTTCCTCCTTACGGATACAGGTCAGAATGGATTGGAGATAGGAAGTGTCTGTTTATCGAAGAAACAACTTCGGACATTGTAAAAAAGATATTTGAACTTTTCCTTTCCGGTAAGAATATGAAGGAAATCGTGGTGTGGCTCTATGAGGAAAAAATAGTCAGACCTATGGAGTATCATAAGACGGGGCACATTTATTGTCAGGATGGGGATAAATTGCAGCAATGGTCCCAGGGGACAGTGAAAATGATTCTGACTAATCCGGTATATATGGGTTGCCTTGTGCAGGGAAGAACCTGTGGAAAAAACTATATGTTGCGTAGCAGACACGATATTGATTCTGAGGACTGGTCTGTAAAAGAGCATACTCATGAAGCAATTATAAATGAGGATTTATTCTTTCAGGCAGCCGGAAAGTTTGAGAAAACATCTGTGTACTGCAATAAAAACGGATATTCCAAGAAGGTTCCCATAGACGAAGATATTTATGCAGATGTTCTGTATTGTGGCGATTGTGGTGCAAAAATGAAAAGAGTAAGTGCTGTTAAGACATTCAGTTCTAAAGACCGGGTTCGGACATACAGTTATAATTGCTCCAAAGTAGACCGCATAGATGCCCAGAAGTGTGAGCCAAAGAACATAACGCTAAACTCGTTAAATGAGCTTGTAAAGACAGCAATCCGTCAGGAGTTTTCTCTGTCTGCCATGCGTCCAAAGGATTTGATTGAAAGTAACAATAGGGAGGCAGAACGGTTAAAAGAGAAATGGCAGGGAGAACTGCTGGAATTGGAAAGAAAGATTGAAAACATGAGCAGGCTTACAAGCGAACAGTATTTGAAATACCGTATGGGTGAAATGGATACGGAAAGCTTTCAGCGTACAAAAGAGGAAAACAACAAAAAGATTACTTCTATTCAAAAGAAACGGGAAGATATTGCGGAAAAACTCAGGAACATAGACTATGAAACGGTTCGAAAAAATCATTTTTTGCGTACCCTGATAAAGGGAAATGAAAAGAGTGAACTGACAGCAGAGGTAATCCGGACATTGATTCACAGAATAGAAGTATATCCGGATCATCGGGTAAAGGTTACCTTTTCTTTTAAAAGAAATGATGTCGTATTAGCGGGAAAGGAGGTCATTTGAGATGAAAAAGTATCAGATTGCAATTTATATCCGATTATCAAAGGAAGATAATAAAATTAAGGAAGAAAGCAATAGTGTCACGATGCAGAGAATCCTTTTGCATAGGTTTGTGGCAGAGAAATTTTCGGATTATGACCTGCTTGAGTTTTGCGACGATGGATATACAGGCACGAATTTCGAGCGTCCGGGTATGCAGAATATGTTGGAAAAAATCAGGGATTCCAGGATAGACTGTATTGTAGTCAAGGACTTTTCACGATTTGCAAGGGATTACATTGAACTTGGTTCCTATCTGGAACAGATATTTCCATTTATGGGTGTCCGTTTCATTTCTGTAAATGATCATTACGACAGTAATGAGTACCAGGGAAGCATTGCGGATATTGATGTGAATTTCAAGAACCTTCTTTATGATTTATATAGTAAGGATTTATCACAGAAGGTCCGTTCTTCCCTTGCTGTCAGAAAAGAAAGGGGAGAATATGTAAGTGGAAACAGTCCGTTTGGTTATGAAAAAGATCCGGAGGACAGACACGCACTGGTGATTGCAGAGGACGAAGCAGAGGTAGTCAGACGTATTTTCTCGTTAACTGTGGAAGGATACACATCAGTTGAAATAGCAAGGCTGTTCAATGAGACACAGGTAAAGACACCCATTGAATTTAAAATTGAAAAGGGAAGAACAAGCCGAGAACCCAAAGGAGAACGGTTCTTATGGAACAGCAGCACGATATGTCAGATACTCCGAAATGAAATATATATCGGAAATGTCGTGCAGAAGAAATATACAAAAGATTTTGTGGGTGGGAAGAACCATTTAAATCCCCGTGAGGACTGGTTGGTAACATATAATCACCATGAGCCGATTGTTGCGAAAGAAGTGTTTGAAAAGGTGCAGGAAGGGCGTGGATTAAAAAGAAAACCACAGTATCATCTTACGCATCCGCTTATCGGGAAAATGATCTGTGGCTGCTGTAAAAAGAATTTGCGTTATCGGAGGGGACTCAATCCTTATTTTACTTGTCATAATCGTTACTCTAATACGCTGGAAAACTGTGTAGACAAAGTAAATGCAATGTTTGTGGAGCAGTATATTTTATTTATGATGCAGGATAAACTGTCCGCAGACGGAGAACTTGAAAAGTTGCGGGAAGAAGCTGTACTGCGGGTGGATAAGGAAATAAAGGAATTAAAGGAAAAACGCTGGTTATTAGAAGACAGCATACAGAAATTGAAACAGCAGAAATTTGAATCGTATCAAAATTATGCTTCAGGAAAGACGGATAGTTTCCAATCAGATGATATTATGTTAAAATCAGCAGAGAAAGACTTGGCTGATCTGAATGAAACATTACAGAAAATGGAAGCTGCATATATTAAGATGGAGTGTGACAGAGAAGCTTTAAGTATAGGAAATGAATTTGCGGTATTATCAAAAGAAATGCTGGATCATTATATAGAGAAAATAGTGGTCTATGATGAACAGCATATAGAAATATGCTGGAAAGAAAAAATAGGTGTGGAATAGTCAATTTTATTGATTTTGCAGTAATTTAACATTCCATACAGTATTTTCAAGCAACAGTTTAACAGCAGGTAGGGTATTTGAGGCGAAAAGGCGGCAAAAACCTTAAAAAATGGTTAAAAAAATTGTTTGCAACTACTTGACAGGAGAGGGAATTTCCTATGAACTGCCCTGTTTCCGGAATGCCGATGGAAGTACAAGAATCCGCTCAATCTGGGATCAGAGTATTCCGGCGGGGGAGAAAAATACCCCTCAGGGATTTTTGTACGGAACGGAATATACACAAAAAGAGATCAATGAGGCACTGGAACAGGAACATCCGCGGGAACTGGTTCCAGTGACGGATGAAGATGGGCACGGAACCATGCTGGCAAGTATTGCCTGCGGAAGTGAAGATCTGCAGGCTGGTTTTACTGGGGCGGCTCCTTATGCGGAACTTCTGGTTGTAAAGTTAAAACCGGCAAAACCATATCTGAAAGACTTTTTTTATATTCCGCAGGAGATGCCTGCCTATCAGGAAAATGACATTATGGCGGCAATTGAATATCTCGAAGAGACTGCCAGAAAACTGGGGCGGCCCCTTATTCTGTGCCTTGGTCTCGGGACAAACAACGGAAGCCATTCCGGTGGCAGCAATCTTTCGGAACTTCTTGATGATATTGCGGGCAGATGGCGCCGGTGTGCGGTTGTGGCAACCGGAAATGAGGCGAATGCCAGACATCATTTTTACGGGAAAAGTGATGGAAATTCGATGGTTGCGGTAGAGGTGAATGTGGAACAGCGGATGCGGGGATTTTATCTCGAGTTGTGGGCCAGTGCACCGGAATTGTTTGTGGTGGCGGTGCGTTCGCCGGGAGGCACTCTTATGCCGGCGCAGAATGTGCCCGGAAATTCGCATCAGGAACAGGAATTTATATTTGAAGGGACAAGAGTGGAAATTGATTATGCACAGGTGGGACGCACGCGGGGGGATCAGCTGGTGTTTATCCGGTTTGAAAACCCGGCGGCAGGGATCTGGACGCTGTATGTTAATCCGAGTACCACGATCACAGGACAATTTCATATCTGGCTGCCAATGACCGGAATGTTAGAAAAAGACGTGGTGTTTTTGCGTCCGGATCCGGATGTGACACTTACCGTGCCGTCTTCGGCAAAAATTCCGATTGGGGTGGGTGGAATGGATCAAAAGAGTGGTATTTTATATCTGGATTCCGGGAGGGGGAATACCATTGCATCGGTTGTAAAACCGGATTTTGTGGCTCCGGCTGTGGGCGTGCAGGCGATAGGAAGGCTTGGAAATTATGTGACACTGACGGGAACGAGTGCAGCTTCTGCAATTGCGGCAGGAGCATGTGCACAGATCATGGAGTGGGGAAACAGCCGTGGGAGAAGACTGCTTTTAAATTCGGTGCAGATCGGAAATATTCTGATTCGCGGGTGCGAAAGGAACCCGGATGTATCCTATCCGAATACCGCCTGGGGGGCTGATGATATAATAGTGTCAAGTTAGTAAGGAACCAATAAATTCAAGGGTTTCCGCTGATTTAGTCCTAAGAAAAAATGCTGTGAGAACAGCGAAAAATGATTAGGATGAGCTCATTTTTAATCTTGAAAATTGAAAAACGAGCAACTTGACACTAAATTACCATTAATTATTCGGATGGTGTATGAAGTGTACCTTAAAAGAGGTGATAATTTAATATTTGATATTTAGGTAGGACTAAATTAGCTCTTGTGTGGACAAGTTCCATAAAGCTGACTTGGTCCTACTTTTTTATTGCAAAAAAGGAGAATGTCAGACTTTTATGAGATTTTAATGAATCAGCCGGAGGAGGAGGCAAAGGATATTGCACTTTTCTTAGAGCTTTTTGTCAATGGTTCTTTGAACATCTTTAATCATCAAACGAACGTTGACGTTGATAACCGTTTCACCGTTTACGGTATCCGTGACTTGGGTACGGAGCTTAGTCCTATTACAATGCTCGTTATGATGGAGAGTATCCAGAACCGTATCATTGCAAACGGAAAGCGTGGCGTGGCAACATGGCTGTATATTGATGAGTTCCATGTACTTCTCAATTCGGAGTATTCTGCGAAATATTTGCAGCAGCTCTGGAAAAAGGTTAGAAAGCAGGGCGGTCTTTGTACTGGCATCACGTAGAATGTCGTGGATCTTTTGCAGAACTACACAGCGACAACCATGCTTGCAAACTCCGAGTTTGTTGCCCTGTTAAAGCAGGCAAATACGGACAGCTCAAAAATGGCAGAGGTCATCGGTGTATCAGAAGCACAGCTCCGCTTCGTAACCAATACCCAGAGCGGTATGGGACTGATGAAGTGCGGAAATGTGGTAATTCCTTTTGACAATCAGATTGAAAAAGGAACAGACCTTTACAACCTCTACAACACGAATATCCGTGAAAAAATTGCCTTAGAGAAAAGCAAAAATGCGGTTGACATTGGCTGATTCTCATGTTAGATTATAGCTAATGAAAAGCTTAAGTGCTTTTGCGGCGATAGAGAGGAGCTACCCGTCCCGGCTTTGCGGGCGATACAAATACAAAGTTAGCCTCTGCCTATGGAATTATCATAGGACTGCTCCCAGAATTGCAATTCAAAAAAGAAAAGTTAAGCCTGAGCCTAACAGCCCAGGCATTTTTCTTTTATGGAAACTGGATGATTCCATTTCCAACGATGAGGATAAGGATGGTTTTATGAAAGATACCCGCTTGTTGAAAATATTTAATGATACCAAAGATATACTGTGTAAATATGATTATTATATCCATACTGTAAAACGAATACTACATCTGACAAATACGGAACTGAAAATACCGCATTTGATGGGGCTTCAATATGTTGGTAGACCGAATCAGTATGCTGGGGATTTTGGTGTATATGCAGTAAAGAAGGGCAGAATTACACTGGAGTCATTAGAAAAGCTCGTTAAGAAGTATTATAAAACAAAAGAAAAGCAGGATAGAATGTTAAAGCTGATACATTTGAAGCTGGATTATCTTTACCTTTTACCGGAAATGTTCTGCTCTTATTCAAAGTTGTATCTTTTTGATATTAACCATAATCCTGATTCGGAATTTGACAGCGACTATCTTTTAATTCACAGAATGGAAGATAAGGTACTCCATCTGGGGATAGTCAAAGCACAGGGGAAAGAAAAGGGATTGTGCCATTGTAATTCTTTTATTACAACGTATGTTGCAGAAAGAGATTATGATATTCTGTATCGTGATCTGTCACATTCCTATGAAATTACTAAAATTGTCCGTGAGGATAAGATAACAAAACAGGCAGAGGTTATTTACCAGAGTGAACAGGCATCTCTTAGAGAAAAATCAGGTATCGAAAAAATGCTGTATGCAGTTGGAATAGAACCGGAAGAAAAGTTGGTAAGATATATTATGAAGCTGAATGTAAAATTTGGAGAATATCATACGCTGGATATGCTTTCGGATACAGAACAGCTTATGAAGAAATGCCGTGACAAACGGGATGAGGCGCTGGTAAAGGATTTTATCAGTTTGTGGAGGAAATGTGGAAGGCTCCGGTAAAAGACTGGATTCATGATATGTACGAAAAAAGGCAGAGAAAATCGGAGCAGAAAGCAAATCGGAAAAGAGAGAATAAACAGTAAATCATAGCATCTAAGCCATTGGTTTAGGTGCTATTTTTTTTGCTCTTTTTCAGGAAGAAGGTGAGGAAAATTGAACATCAAAAAGGTGGATGACAAGCCGATGGTCATTCATACCAAAGAAAAGACAAAGCTTCATGTAAAGACTGCCCCGGAGATAAAAATCAAGGTGGGAAACGTCCTGACCGTAGAGAGGACTCCGAAGTTTGCCGGGGCAGAGAGGGAAGCAAAGGCAGACAACATGGATAAAAGAATGTCTGTATTAAAGGTAAAGTCTGCCACAAAGGACAGTAATGGAAAAGCGGATTCAGAAAAGCGTCTTTCCGATAAAAGAGGTCAGTCGGCTCAATCTTCCAGTGGAAAAAGTAAGTCCGTAAAAGAGGACATCAAAAAATCCATGCAGAAGGAAAACAGCAAATATGCACAGTTTGAGAAATCAAAGCAGGATAGGGAAAAAGCCATTGGAAAGAAAAATGGCAGTACAGTAAGCACGCTTGCTTCGGTAGGTGCAAAGACTTCCTTAGACCAGATGGAGGGTGGCAGTGAGGTTTATGAGTCCTATATGGTTACAAGAAACTTATCCCGTCCGGTAGAAAGTGCCACAGATGCAGGCAGGAGGAAAATCAGGACAGCATTGGAAAAGCCTTAAAGGATATAGCACTTATGCGTTTTTCCATGGCAGCAAAGTACATCATCCGGTATGTGGGGTTGTTTCTGCTTGCCCTGTTTGCTCTGGTGGCACTTGTGGCGCTTCCGATTATTGCTGTCATAGCGATTATCTATAATTCGCCCTTTGCCATTTTCTTTCCGTCCATATCATCGAGAGAAACCACGCAGGACGTATTATCAGCCTATGTCGCAGAGTTTAACAGGGAGGTAAATGATGAACTGACAAACTATTCCGGTTATGATACCAGCGAAAAGATCTATGTGGATTTTGAGGGAGCGGGAGAGCCGGATAATTACTGTGATATTCTGACGGTCTATATGGTGAAGTATGGAAATGGTGATACTGCTACGGATATGACGGATAAGGCAAAGGAAAACTTAAAATCCGTTTTTGATGATATGTGCAGCTACACCATTACAAGCTGGACAGATACCTCGACAGATGAGGAAGGAAATACCACATCTACTACCGTCAAGGAAGTCAATGTAAAGCTATAGACCTACCATGACATGATTTCGGAGTATGGCTTTGATGAAGAAGAACAGGAAATGCTTGCAGAACTGATGAAACCGGAAAATCTGGCGATGATGGGTTATACAGGTGGTGGCGGAGATCCCGGCGAGACATTAAGCCCGGAACAGTATCAGGCGATTGTGGATGCAGTTTTCGATACAAACGGAAAAAAGGTTGGTGGAATATGCCTTGTCAAAGGTAGGACACCCGTACAGTCAGGATTTGAGGGACAGTGGTACACACTTTGATTGCAGCTCCCTTGCCTATTACGCATGGCAGAATGCCGGGGGAAACATTATGTATGAAGGTGCAAATACTGCAGCGACAGAGGGCAAGTTCTGCTATGACCATAATTATCTGGTGAATTACGAAGAAATGCAGCCGGGGAATTTAATCTTTTACAGTTACAGTAAGAATGGGAGATTTTTCAACATTACCCATGTGGCAATCTATGTGGGTAACGGTATGGTGGTGGAAGCCGCCAATGAGCGGATCGGTGTTGTGTACCGACCTGTGCAGAGCGTGTAAAACAGATATTAACTGAAAAGAGAAAAGATGCGTCCGGGCAGATACAAAACGGTCAGATGACATTATTCCAGATAGGACTAGAGACAGGGCAGTGCCGATAGGTGCTGCCCTTTTTGGAGACCAGCTATGAAAAGTTACAGAGATTATTTTAGTATCGGAAAACTGGAAAGGGACAGAAACCAATTTCCTTATGACGGTAGCTGACTATCTGAAGTATGTGGATATGGATACTTTTGACAGCCGGAAAGAGGTTGCAGATTCCATGATAGAACTTGGAAGGACTTTGGGAAAGGAAAATGACTGGAGCGAACTGTATTTTGCAGGCAATAAATCGGTTGCTGCAAGATTCTGTGTGGATGACAGACAGCTTATGAAGTTTTTGAAGGGCTTTTATAACAGTACGGATCAGGAGGCTGTATTTGATGAAAAACGATGCTCCGTGGAATGTCTGAATAAGCTGGCAGAGCTTGGTATGGATACCAGAGGAAAAGCAAGTATTGACAGTCTTTCTTATACAAGGCTGGATACGGTCTTTGAACAGGGGCAGACGCTCCGTAATTTCAACGGTCACGATTATCGTGTCATGGAAAAGCTGTCAAAAAAGAACCTGCTGTTAATGGACACCATGACAGGCAGCTTTGTGGTGGCACAGGGAATCGATTTATTTGCAAGGCATCCCCGTGGAGCAGAACCCACAGAGGAAAACAGCCTGATTGCGATTGAATGGGGCATGGACTGTATTTAAGCAGTACACCTTCTGCCATTGATTTTCACCATATCAGGCAACAGTACGGGACAGAAAGGAAGATAGAGGACATCTATCAGTACCGGGAGATGCTTCAGGACAGATTCTGTCTATATTCCAACTTGGAAATGGATGAGCGTATGAGTAGTAAAGCAAGAGAAACAATCATGATGGCAAGCCTAGTATAACACTTTTCCTGAAAAATAAAACAAGAATGGACTAAAACGGGTTCTGATTTGACAATCTTGATTGTTGCATTTTATGTTTGTGTCAATTTCTGCATAATATGGAATATGGTCGATTTCTGCAATTTGGTTGACTAATGAGCTGAAGAAAAATAAAATAATAAGGGGATTTATGGATTTTTTTGTATATCGTATTTTCCTATTATGAATGTAGGAAAAACGTTAAGGAATTCAGAAAGACATGTCGAAATAAAACAAAGTGGAGTATAAAAGATCAGGGACAGGCTACCGTCAAATAGCGGGAAAGGAGGAGACAACATAGATGTTCAAAATTGCAATATGTGATGATGAAAGTTTTTTTACAGAAGAACTAAGAGAATTGCTCTCCAGCTATATGATGGAAAAAGATGTTGTTTTTGAAATAGATACATATAGTTCCGGGGAGGCATTGATAGAATTAGGAATTGAGGTAGTGCGGTATAATATTGTGTTTTTAGATATCAATATGGAGAAAGTTGATGGTATAAAGACGGCTGAGATGATCAGAAAAGTAAGCCGGGAAGTATTTATAGTATTTGTAACCGCCTATGTGGATTATTCGCTGGAGGGATACCGATTAGATGTTGTAAGGTATTTGTTAAAGGGCAATGCTAATTTTCAGAGCAAAGTCAATGAGTGCATGGATGCAATTTTTGATAAGATGAATTATTCCTAGTGAAAAGGGAATTTGACTTTAAGGAGGGCAGAAAAGATATTTCACTGGAAAGATTATTATATATTGAGAGTAAGTTGCATTTACTTGAGTTTCATATTATGGAGGATACAGAAACAGTTTATACCATGTATGAAACATTAAATGTGTTGGACGATATGCTTTCAGAAAATGGTTTTATCAGGACACACCAGAGTTATCTTGTTAATGCAAAACATATCAAGAATGTTGTCCGCTGTAAAGTAATATTGACAAACGGGGTTGAGTTATCCATACCGAAAGCAAGATATACAGAAGTCAAGAAAAAGTTTATAGCGTGTCGGGGAGAAGTGTAGATGATTGATTTAATGCAGAATGTACTGTTGATATTTATTGAAGTAATGTGTTGTAAGAGTTTTTTTGAGACTTTTGGTGCAATACGATATAAAGGATGGATTAATTTCATACAGATTTTGTTGTTACTTAGTAGTATGTGTTTTTATTCATATGGCTTCTCTGAATATTTTGTACTAAGGCAGATTATTGCGATTTCTGTGTTTTCGGTATTTATGTTTTGGCATGTTAGAATTAGCCTCAAAAAATCCCTTGTATTGGCTATGCTATTTGATGCGTTGCTGTTGGCAATGGACTATCTGGCGTATTTGATTATCGGAATGTTGTCTTTGGACAGTAATCTGTCAGAGCAGCAATATGGGATTGGAGCGGTTTTGGCATATCTGTTGGTGAAAGTAATTTTATTTTTTCTCATTCTTGTAATAAGAAAACAGTTTGGAAAAAAGTCAATGGAAATGATGCTGGATACAGAATGGTTAAGGTTTCTGTTTTTTCCTGTTTTTACTATAGCAGCTATTTCAGCAATGTTATCTGTTTTTAAATATGTACAGACAGTAGAGCAGGCAAATTTGCTTGCTGTCATTGCATTTGGAATGGTGGGAATGAATATCGTTGTATTCTATCTAATTAACGATATTGTGGAAAGAGAAATGAAGATGCATGAAAATAAGGTTTTTCAAATTCAGGCGAAAAATCAGTTGGAAATGTACAGGTCTATCTCTGAAAATTTTGATAATCAAAAAAGAAAGACACACGAATATAAAAATCAGATTTCATGTATAGAATCTTTGCTGGATAAAAAGCAATATTCCAAATTAGAAGAATATGTAAAAAAAATTTATGGCTCGCTGAATAATGAACCGGATGCCATTAACACCAATAATGTAATCGTAAATGCCATACTCAATACAAAGTATCTGGAAGCGGAAGCAAAGGGAATTGTTTTTGTATTCAGGGTAAATGATCTTTCAGAGCTGAAAATAGAAGATGAGGATGTGGTTACTATCCTTGCGAACCTTCTGAACAATGCCATTGAAGCGTGTGAGACATGTGAGGATAAAAAGGCAATTAAGTTCAAGTTCGTTAAAGAAGATGATATGATAATTATTGCGGTTAAAAATTCATTTAATTATGATGTTGTATATGAGAATGGAGAGATAAAATCTACGAAAACATCAAGTGTGGATGAACATGGTGTAGGAATCAAGAATGTGTTAAAAATTATTGAGAAATATGGTGGTGCATATGTCATTGAAGATAAGAATAAAGAGTTCTTCTTTTCAATTATTATTCCTACGTGAATGTAATGTTAAAATAAGTGGATCTAAAACTATTTAGTGCCGTTTTCTGCAATAAATAGTCCATTTTCTGCAAACTGTCTTGATTTTTTTCACATATGCTTCATACTGAATAACTAAGGAGGCATGTTTATGATAGAGAAGATGGCATTAAAGATAGTCAATCAAATGGAGAAGCAGAAAATAATAAGCAAATCAAATTGCGAATATTACGAATACGCCTTAATAGCTATGGTTGAAAATGCTATAACGGTGGGAACCATGTTGCTTTTAGGGATGCTTTTTGGAAAAATTCTGCAAACGATTTGTTTTCTGCTGTTCTTTCTTTCATTACGGAAACGTACAGGGGGATTTCATGCGGATAAGTTTTGGCAGTGTTATTTAGGTACGGTCATAACGTTTATTGTGGTTATACAGGCTACGCCTAGGTTGTGTGGAACTCCGGCTGTCATGTATGGAATGCTGTTCCTTGCAATAATTTTAATCTATATAATGGGAACAATAAACCATCCCAATATGGATATGGATAAGAGCGAGTTGCAAGAGTCTAAGAAAGCAGCAAGACTGGTGGTTTTAATGGAAGTAATGATAATTGCTGTCTTAGTTTATCTCAAAGCAGATATTTTGTATATTGGCTATATGTCAGTGGCTGTCATATTATGTGCAATCTTGATGTGTCTGGCAAGAATAATAAAACAGGAGGTAAGGGTAAAATGAATGGAAAGGAAAAAATCAGCGTTAAGGCGTTAAGGGTAGTGGAGAGAATTGCCCGTAATGAGGTTGAAAAGGTTAGGTGTGGATGGCCCCCAATTTGCTCTGGAATCGGTCATCAACCGAAAAGACCGAAGCGGAAAGAAAATTAAGATTTGATAAATTAAAAATTGCGTTGAACAAGAAAATTAAGTATAAGAAAAAGCCTTTCAGAAGTGTATGGTGTGTCTGAAAGGCTTTTTTAGTGCCATTTTCTGCAAAAACAGTCCACTTTCTGCAAGGGTAATTGACCTTTAACTATGTTTTGCTATTATGAAACTAGGAAAATTATAATTGTCAATGATATGGTGGAAATGGATTTCAAATTATTTTATCAGGAGGAATAATGTTATGCAGGTAACTAGAGATAATTATTCACAATATGCTCAAATGGTTCAGCAGATGATTGGGAAAAAAGTAAGTTCAAATGATCCGTTAGCACAATGTGATTATGGCAATTTTTCATTAAGGTTTAAGCCTGTGGATATTAACTTTACCAAACCGAACTGGGATACTATCATGACAAAGCGAGATAAACCTGCGATGTCAGAGGAAGAATTTGAAGAAGCAATAAAGGAGCTTGCAAGAAAAGAATTTGCTACTGGAAAAAGGGATGATGATGCTTACCGAAAGTTGTGTATGCAGCATGGAGAAATAGTATCCCCTGATAGAAAAGCTATATATGAAGCAAGCATGAAAAAAACTGGTGGTAAAATGAATGCTGCATGTATGTTTTGGGATTCAAAGGGTAATAAAACGCTTTCTTATAATCCAGAGTCAAGAAACTGGAAAGCTATAAGTACAGATGAAGAATTTGCGAGAGCAAGAGTATTTACGTCAATTTATAATGATGAGTTGGCTCGTTTGAAAGAAGAGTATGGAGAAAAAGCGAAAGGAAATGTTTCTTATAGTAAAATAAAGGCAGATATATCCGCAGAGTTCTCAAAAGGAATGAGTAATAATGAAGGAAATACAATAGATTATTCTATATAAAAAGCTAAAATGTTGAAGATACGAATAGGAGGATGCATATGCGTAAGTTAAAAAGAGTTTTGTCATTTATGTTAGCTGCCATAATGATGATTTCTATGAGTGGAATGAATGTTATGGCGGCAGAACAGCAGGAAACAAGAGAAGGGTATGTTGAAATTGCGCTTGATAATGCAGCAAGCACCTATTCTACAAATTATTATTCAAAAGGGCTTGTTGTATTGAATATTGCAACGGCTGGAGTATCGAACGAATGCAGGATTACTTCAGGAAGTGTTCCTGATGGTGCTACAATCACGAAAGTGGAGTTAAAAGGCACAAAAAGTACAGGCTCAGGAACTGTGTATTGGTATGTGGAACACGAAGCATCTGGCAGAGTTGCAAGTAAAAGATTCGCAAGTCCGGCAACATTTACAGAGTTTAATGGATTGACGGCAGACAGCGCATGGGTTGTGTGGCTTGAAGGTGATCCTTGGTCAACAGTAAGGAATGGCAGCATTAAAGTATACTATAATTACTAATCTGATATTGGCTTTTATATGGAAATTATATTGTATTTAAAGGGTGAGATGTTTTAACATAGCACCCTTTAAAATATATTTTATTATAAATGTCTATTAAGAGGAATTTGCGCAAAAAAATTCTATCATTTTTGCGTATAATCTTATGTATAATGCTTGCGGTGTTAGCATTAGTAGCAGAAGTGGTGTTAAAGGGAAATATTATGAATAAAGAAGAAATCAATACAATATCAAACTCAAGTCCCACTATAGCAAAGCATTGTCGATATTAAGTCGTCAAATGGTACTGCATTAAGAATCGTAACTATCACATTAGATTTCGCTACTTCGCTACTCTCTATATTGTTATGCGTATTTTTTGTATAGATTTTTTCGTTAGTTTCCTGTGGTTTTGTAACAGAGCAATTTGTATTCGATGATATATTTGCAATATGGATTTGTATTTAGTAAATAAGTGATTAAGTAAAAGAAAAAGCCTTTCAGAATGGTATGGTGTCTGAAAGGCTTTTGCCTTTTTCTGCTATACAAAGCCGTTTTCTGCAAAGGAAATGTTATTGATATGTTTTTCTGATATGATAAAAGTGTATGCAAAAAAATTTATGCATTATAGATTTATACAATGGTTAAACTGTTTGTATAAATTCAGTAAGGGTTAAAAACTTACATTAATGAAAAATGTGGCTTGCACACATTTCTGCATTAGACCAAGGAGAGTGAGAAATGGATAAGTATAAAGAACTGATAAGCCTTTTTTCGGATGTCCTCGAAAAATCGAAGGATTACCATATTGCATATATCTATCAGGTGGGCTATGTGTCTTTGGTTGGTTTGTTGAGCAAAGAGGAAGGGCAGAACCGGTCAATGATAGTCGATGAAATATTTTCCTCCCCGGAAGAAATGGCGGAAAGTCTACTGCGTAACTGGCGTTGGCAGTGGTTTTATGAAAATAGGGAATTATTGCCACGAAAAGATTATGATGACATTTGCAGACTTGATGACGAGCTGCCGGACAGCCTGCGGGATCAATATAAGCAGGATATTCTAAGCTGGCAGGAAAAAATACAGGCGGTCTTACAAAAAGAAAGTTAGGTCTGTTTGTATATTAGGCGTCCGATGAGGGAAGTAGCAGATATAAAAACAAATACGATTGCCTGAAGGAACATATACCTTGTGTTTTGGGTAAAGATGAAAAATAAAGCAAGGAAAAAGCTGATGAGCATCGTAAAATAAGTTCTCTTAATGAATGTGCGGTTTTCCTGTGCATCAACTTCCCGATTTGGATGATCAACCGGACCGATGACCAGTATCAGTATGGCGGCAAACAGATACAGTGCAAAAGAGATCGGAATAGATATTGTTAAATATTTTACTGCCAACAGGGAAAATGTGAGTATAAAGCAGGAACCTATAAAACAGGCAAAATATGTTTTCATATGCAAGCCGCCGCCGTAGGAGCGCATAGGAATAAAGAGCAGGAAAAAGAAAAGGCATTCAGGCAGCATACCGAAAAAAAGCGCTATCATAATGCTGCATATGGTACTCACCGATAACTCTAAAAAGCATTGAAAACCGTACTGGTAGATTTCTACTAATTCTTCGGTTATTATCTTTTTTTCGTATATGTAATTGGTTAATTTCTTCGCTAAATATTCCATGACAGCTCCTTTTTAAAATTCAAAATCGATCTATGCTACTTGGCGTTCTCTGAATATGATCCATACATGACGATGATAACCTGAAATATATTGTCATTGTCCGTTATATCCATTTGACCGTGATAATTTTCGATGGCATGGTTTATGGATGAAAGTCCGAGACCGTGATATATGTTATCGCCCTTTGTAGTTATGTAATGACCAATAATATCTTTTTTGCGCTTTGCCTGATAGTTGTTTTTTATGCATAGCTGAAAGATGTCTTTGGCATAGGAAATATCAAGGCTTATAAATCCTTTTTCGTCTGGAATATTTCGGCAGGCTTCCAGTGCGTTTTCCAGTAAGTTTCCTAAAACTATAGCTAAATGTCCGCTTTCAAATGGAAGGGAAGCGGGTACAAGAACATTGACATTAAACTGTACATTATCCTTTTGTGCTGCAGCATATGCATGATTGATTAAGGAATCAATGACTATGTTACCGCTGTGGGAAATTTCCTCCGGACGATCTCCGGCGCCGACATCTAACATTTGCATTATGTATTTCTCTGCCTCACTGGTCTGTCCTGTCTGAACCATTCCGAGAAGACTGGAGAGATGATTTTTCAAATCATGCCGCAATCTGCGGATTTCAAGGTAGAGACTCTCACGTTCTTCCGCCTGTTGGCTGCAAAGTTCCAGTTGCTGCGCATACAGACGGTTTTGCCCACGCAGTTCAGCGTTCCGGCTGATCCAGTCGTAGACCTCAAAGATAACATAGTTTACAATCAGCAGCAGGAAACTCGCTGTGACGGAGAATATCATATATTCGTTATGGACAGCCGCAATAAGAAATATGTGGTGCATCATATAGATACTGCTGACTGGTATCAGTAAAATGCTCAAAAAGTAAAGCAGGGGAATTTCAGAATAGTGGTTATCCTTGATGCAGTGACTTATGATTACTGATAACAGCAGCATACACATCTTGGATATGAAACTTCCGGCATCCTGAAGCGTTCTGGAATCAAAACCCATAGACATTAGTATCATCATGACAATAACTTCTACTAACATCCATACTGAACATATCAATAAGGAAAATATACAACGCTGTTTGACACTCCTCTTGCGAGTAGCTGAGCTGATCATATATATCAGCAGGACATTCCCGAACAATAGCAGATGTGGCGGGAATATGGAATTGATATTGTTTATGATCAGAAAGACATAATATATGCCCCATTCTATGCAGCTTTTTAAATTTTCATTTGCCGGTCCCAAAAATACTTTCATGTATTTTCGTATAATGAGAAGGTGGAGCAGCGATAGGAGCAGTTCGGGGATTATCGTTAAATATTCCGTCATTCTTCTATGACCGCCTTTCCGCCTGCAATTTTACAAAGTTGTTGGCGCACGTCCTTCTGCCGATCCTCGCTGATTTTCAATTCTATTTCTTTCCCCATGAAACTGATAGTAATATTAGAAAAATTCATTTTCTTAACATAGTCGTAATTTACTAAAAAAGACTGGTGTATACGCAGAAAATATTGCCTGCTTGTCACCAGTTCCTTTTCCACATTATTGAGCTTTCCATAAAAATGTTCATCGGAACCGTCCTTAAGGTGGATATAAACGATTCTGTTATTGCTTTCAAAATAAACAATGTCTCTTACAGGCACTTTCCGAATTTCCTTGTTGAATGTAAATTGATAGAATACTTCTGTCTCATTGATGCGTTTGCAAGATTCCTTAAAATAACGAGCAAACTGGACATGGTCTAAAGGCTTAGAGAGAAAGCGGAATGGCTCTACTTCAAACAGTTCCTTTAAATAGTTGTCATAGCCCGATACATAAATCAGCAGTACGGTCCGGTCTATTTCACGGATGCATCGTGCAGCCGTTATTCCGTCTACCTGCTCCATTTCAATGTCAATAAATATAAGTTGATAATGCTCACCGTTCTGAATGCTATTCAGAAGGGTTTTGCCGTCAGAGAATACTTCGGTTTCCACACGGATACCCAGCTTCCGGCTTTCCTGAAACACCAGAGTTTCAATTTCTCCAGTAAATTTTAAATCATCATCACATATTGCTACTCTTAGCATTTTTCCTCTCTTCCTTTGCAGATCCTTCCCCGCTTTCCTTTTGCGCCTGCTCTAAGCGCTCAAGTATGCAGCGGAGTGTCTTTTGGTTGACTTCGGTCAGGTTCTGATAGCGGATAACAATATCATAACATCTATCCATTTCCTGGTTCATACGGTACTGTCCGTTATAATCACGTTTTACATCTGAAATCCCAAGTATGTAGTCGGTGGTAACATTAAACTGTTTCGATATTTCTATGAGTAAATCAGAAGGAATATCATTAGCGTTGTTTTCCATTCTGCTTACCGCTTGTTGTGTAGTTCCAATTTTTTCGGCAAGGGCTTCTTGGGACAAGGATAAATTCTTTCTTAATTCACGAATGCGATTATTTTCCATATGTACAACTTCCTTTCATGTACCATTCTTACATAAATATCTAAAATATACTAACAAGCTAACAGTGCAAATAAAATACACACATAGCGGTAATTCAGACGGATATGCAATTTTAATATCGGTATGGAAATAATTGGGGAAAAATTACATGCTGTGTCGGAATTTCAACATTGAAGGGGAAAAATCTGCAAAATAGGCTATACTTGCAATTAAAATGAAATGGAGGTGTGTTATATGGCAGGCAGCAAAAAGAAAAATATTGCAGCAACAATTTTGGGAAAAGTGGCACTTAATTCTGCAAAAGCGGCAGCGGACAGCAGATGTATGTATTGCTTGCATCAGCCCAAGCAGCCGGCAGGAATAAAAAAGCTTTCCAGATAAGAAGGCTGGCATACGGAAGAAAATGCTGCCATATGTGTGAGGAAACTCATATGTATGGCAATATTTTTGGGAAAAGAGTTCGGTCAATTCATTTCCATTGTAATGAACTTAAAAATATACAGTAGACAATCTGCACGGTAAATTGTAAAAACACACGAATGATATTCAATATTTGAAACTCATGCGTGTGTTTTTATGCGCAAATATAGGACAGGGGTATATTGTATATTTTTATGTTAGCGGCATATGGGATAAGAAGACAGTGCGACCTGACATAATGTATTCTTTTTTTACCTGTCGAAACATGCCGCTTTATGTCTGGGCTTGTATCCGTGATCCTCCGCTCAGTTCTTCATTTCAAAAATTAATTAGAATGGAGAATAGATGAATGAAGGATATAAGATATATTATTGCGGATAACGTGAGATTATACCGGAAAAAGGAAAACTTAACACAGGCAGAACTTGCGGAACGGGCAGAACTGTCTTTGGATACCATAAAACGGATTGAGGGGGAAAAAGAACAATGTCATTAGAGAGTTGTTAAGGTTATCGGATGCTCTACATGTATCATCATTATTCTTGATATAAGGTCAGGTGAATAAGATACCAGAAGTAGAACGGATACAATGTTTTTAAGAGGAAGGGGCGAAAGCAAAAAGGGATATTTGTTACATATGCTGCAAAAGATGGTGGAAGGAATGGAGAAGCTTTTTGGTGTCTGGAAAAACGGAAAAATTACAAGTTTTATCGGGAAAATTACATGCTGCAAAATTTATCATCAATTTAGTATAAAATAACAGCATATATTCAAAAGTTATAAATGCGAGGAGTATTGCCTATGAAAAACATGTTTGAGCAGTATGGTAAATGCATAGGGAAAATTGAATTTGGTCCGTCAAAAAAGGAAAAACAAGTAGCAGTGGTTAGTATTATAAATTATAATGGAGTAATTTTGATAGCAACAGCTGCACATTGCATATATGATACATACAAGAAAAAATATAATGATAATGTAAAGGTTTCATTTGGAATTGATAAATTTGCTTCAAAGTATGAGGTTGATAGAGTATTTCTTCATAAAAGTTGGGTTGAAGATGGTAAATTGCAGTATGACACAGCTTTTTTACTATTAAAGAATTTTGATAGTAAAAAATATATAGATTATGCGGTGACTCCACAGTTTAACATGGGTGTGGAGTTGGATTACGCTATAATAGGATTTCCAATAAGGTTTTTATCTCCGACAAAATTACCAGTAATATATTATGGGAAAGGTATATTGCATAAAAAATACCCAAATGTAATACAGGGGATTAGTTGTAAGGCTAAAAATGGAATGTCTGGAGGACCCTGGCTTACTGTTTCAAATAATAGGGTAGTTCAAAATTCTGTTTCAAGTTTTAGCTTTAAAAAAGATAATAAGATACTTTGGGGACCTTATTGGGGGAGTGAGATAGAAAGCGTACTTCATGTAGCAAGTGGTATACATAATGAGTTGCCTACGGTAGTCGAGAAAAAGTATGTAGAGGAGGAACTTATATGAACGCAGTATTAAAGTTACAGAAAATGAAAGTATCACAAACATCACCGGATGAGCCTATCGGTTCAAATATAAGCGTGGCATGTAAAAAAGAAAGCACAGTAAGTTTTGTGTGGTGTGTACCTAATCCGTAAGTGTTTATATTAAAACTTGCGAGAGTCATTATGATATATTAAGAAAGTGAGAGGGTAATAAATTATGGATATTCGCTATATGTTGTACGCTGTTTCTAACAAAAAATATTATGCTCCTAATAAAAGGAAAAGAAGCATGTTAAGAGTGCCAGATTTGCCCATAGGTTGGGAAGAAATGTTAGATGAAGAAAAGCATTGGAGATATTGTATTCAGAAAAATGTTATGATGCCAAATCAGGGATGGAAAATTCACATTAGCTGTAATGCACCTGAAGCGCAGGAAATGCTTGATACAGTGGCGCCAATATTATTTAATGAAAAGGTTGATTTCAAATTTGTATGTAGCAAAATGGAAATTGAGATTAAGAACTCTAAGTATGGGAATCGTGGGGCATCTGGAAAATTTATAACAATATATCCTACTGGTGAAGAGCAGTTCTTGAGACTTCTTGATATTTTGGATGAAGCGACCAAACATATTAAAAAAGGTCCATATATATTAAGTGATAAAAGATGGAAGGATCATAATGTATATTTCAGATATGGCGGATTTGCTCAAATGTTTGTCACAATAGATGGCGAAAAGCAATTAGCAATAATGAATGAAAAAGGGGAATTGATACCAGATGTAAGAAGTACAACATATGTACTTCCAGATTTTGTCAAAGAACCAATAGAAATTATTAAAATGGATAAAGAACGTGAGGAAAAAGAAAATTTACCCTCAAAGCTTGATGATTATAATATTACAGAAGCTCTGCATTTTAGTAATGGTGGCGGAGTCTATTTAGCACAGAATAAAGAAGGGGAAGAAGTTGTTATAAAAGAAGGACGTCCGGGAGCAGCGGTTGATGCTAATACGCAGTATGCGTATGATCGAATCAAGGTGGAAATTGAAGCCCTTAAGAAACTTAGGGGAACTGATATTGCGGTGCAGTATATTGACGATTTTATAGTGTGGGAACATATCTTTTTAGTAGAAGAAAAGGTTGAAGGAGCAACTGTAAATACATGGATGGCTTTAAATTATCCGTTTGTAGAAGGAACCAAAAATCAAGCGGATTATAAGGATAAGGTCATAAAAATTATCAGAAACATTATCGATGGAATGAAAATTATGCATTCATTGGATGTTGCAATGGGCGATATATCATTAACTAACATCATGGTAAATGTGGAAGATATGTCAGTGAAGTTCATAGATTTTGAGTCGGCTGGTTCTGTAGAAACTGATGGGATGCCGGGATTGGGAACTGTTGGTTATATGACCGCATTAGCTAAGTCTAGAGGTCAAAATGATTGGTTCGGTATTCTTAGAATTGCTAGACACTTGTTTTTGCCAATTTGTGATATTGATGATTTTGATCCAGCAGTTGATTATAAAATAGATAAGTGGATTGAGAACACTTTTGGTATTGAAGCAATATCACTGATTAGAGAAATTGAAAATTTGTGTAGTCAGCAGATTATTGGATATGATAAAAAATTTAAGCCTGAAAACAATTATTATAGGAATAGAGTGCCACTTAGTTTGCCCCAATTCATTTCTAAACTTCGTAACACTATGGTAAGCGAGTTAAAACTGGAAAGTATTTTGTTGCATGGTGATATCAGACAATATGAAATAAAAGGTGGAAAATATAATGTCTTGACAGGGGGATTTGGCATAGCCTTAGCGTTAGCGAGAACAGGGGAGCTGCCGCTAATTGCAAAACAGTGGGTAGAAAAATATAGTAACAGAAGATATATGAGAAGTTTAGATATGGGATTGTTTACGGGAAGGACGGGAGTAGCAACAGTTCTTTATGAATTAGGATATAAAAAAGAAGCTCACGAAATAATAAGTACGATTGATATTGAAAGTGTCGAGATGAATAACATTTCAATTATGTCAGGATTGGCTGGAATTGGGTTAGCATTTGTTTCTTTGTCAGTGGACGAGATGTTTTCGGACCTTTTAGGTAAAGCTATTTTAATCGGGGAAAAACTTCTTGAAGCTGCACAAAGGGATGTGAAAATTTTTAAGATAGATGAAGATTTTATAAGTATGGGATTAATAGATGGTTGGGCAGGCGTCTCTTTGTTTTTTAATGCATTATATAGGGCTACTCAAAATGATGTATGGTTAAATGCTTCGGTTACCATCTTGCAAAAGGATATTAATAATTGTGTACGTGATGAAGATGGGCTTTTACAAGCTGATGACACTACAAGAGTGCTTCCATATATAGCGGGAGGTAGTGCTGGTATTGCGTTGGTAATTGATCAAATCAGGGATATTGTTGAACCGCATAAATTTGACAAAGATTTGGAAGATATTTTGAAACTTCATAATACACAGGTGTGTTACAATGGCGGTTTATTTAGAGGTTATGGAAGTTTTATCATGTTAGATAATTTGTTACATTGCTATAAACCAGAGACTCCGGATATGACAGATAAAATATTGAACAGACTTAACAATTATACGGTTGAGGATGAGAGAAATTTGTATATGGTTGGTGATTATGGAAGAAGGATTTCTCATGATATTTTTACAGGATCGGCAGGAGTTTTACTTGCATTAAGTGACGTGGGGAGAGGAAGATATATGTCTTGGTTCCCTATACCGCAGTGTCCATATTTGCGTACATAAGTTTGGATATACATGTTGTACATTTTGAGAAAGGAGACATTTACTATGATGAGTGTTCTTAAGCTGCAATCGCTTAAGGTTGCAAAGGAGGAACGTATTAAGGAGCCTGACTCCACATTCAGTATTTTGTGTAGCTTTGAACACAGTAATGCTAGCATAGCATTTTGCTAGGAAAAAGCATTTTCTGTATATCAGGTAAAGGAGGTGATAGATATGAGCAAGATTTTAGGACTTCAGGCATTGACCGCTAATGCCGAGACCAATCTGCATGCTGCTTCAGCATTGAGCGTTTCATGCAAAGACAGCAGCCATGCAAGTCTGTTTTTCTGCTAACATAATGTTATTTTAAGAAGGAGGTGAGAACTATGAGAAAGATTTTGAACCTTCAGGCATTGGTTGCCGATGAGGAAGTTGATTTACATGCAGCCTCAAATCGTAGCGTACAGTGTAAGACTTCAAGCTACAAGAGCTGGTTTGCTTGTTAATGTAGCATGGCATGTGTCTGAATAAGTACGCAAATAGGTACGTTGCACCCAGTTGATTTATAATAAATGCTGGGTGCAATGTTAGTTAAAGGAAATATGTAATTGCTCTATTTATTAATATTATAATAACCAGAAAAAATACTGTGTTATGACATATTGTAGTATCTAAGTAGAATGAAAGGGATGATAAAAATTATGAAAAAAGAAGAAAGAGTGACAGTAAGAGGGCGGGATATTGTTATTAAATATAAACATTTAATTCCTAATAAATATATCATAGTTACCATGTTATTCCTTTTATTGGTCAATGCAGGTACATCTTTAGTAATTCCCTATGCTACAATGAAAGTGATAGACAAAATTGATTTGAAGAATATAGATATTAAGTTATTCTTTTATTTAAGTATTTTTATACTGTTTTCAATGCTTATGGCTGTTTTAACATCACTTGCAATAAATGGCGTAGGTGAAATGACAGTAAAAAAATTACGGACAAAACTATGGGAAAAAATTATATATTTGCCAATAAGTTTTTTTGATGATAATAGCACGGGAGAATTAATGAGCCGGCTTACCAATGATACACAAGTATTGCGTGATTTTATAAGCTTTACTTTAACAACCTTTATAACAAGTATAGTAACAGTTGTGGGTTCTTTTATTTTGTTATGGATTATAGATTGGAAAATTGCAATGGTATTATGCATATCAGTTCCGGTTGCAACATTGATTATATTGCTGATAAGTGGCAGAGAATACAAAATTTCAAAGCTGTTGCAAGATACATATGCTTCATGGCAAGGAGATATGCATAGAATAATTTCAGATATACGGCTTGTAAAGGCATCTGTTTCTGAAAATTTAGAGATAGATAATGGTAATAATAAGATAGAGTATTTAAGAAAGCTGAATATGAAGGAAGCAAAAATAAGTGCTTTGATAGAACCATTTTCATCAACACTTGTTTTATTGCTATTGATTATAAATGTTGGATATGGGGGATTAAGGGTAAGTGCAGGGACATTAACAACAGGAGCTTTTGTTGCAACACTTAGTTATTTATTCAAACTGACACAACCTGTATCAGAAATAATGCAGTTCTTCAAAGAATATCAAAAATTCTTAGGCTCTTTTGAATCAATTGATTATATTTTGTCTTATGAGACAGAATTGCAAAGCATTACAAAAAGGGCTATAGAACATAGTTCTGTCATGAATAGAAATTCTTTGTGCCTTAATAATGTATCTTTTGGGTATAATAAAGAAACATATATTTTAAAACATATTACATTTGAGGCTAAAGAGGGGGAGATTACAGGTATTGTAGGGACAAGTGGTGCAGGAAAAACTACGCTTTTTTCATTAATAGAGAGATTTTATCAACCATTAGAAGGGATGATCTTGTATAAGGGAATGAACATTGAAGAATGTGATTTGTATGAGTGGAGAAAAAATATTGCATATGTATTTCAAGATTCACCAATGATGTATGGCACAATTTTATATAACTTGACATATGGTATTGAGGCATATAATGCCGAAGATATAGAAAAAGCGATAGATAATGCTAATCTTAGAGAACTTATAAATTCATTACCTAACAGATTGAATACTGAAATAGGAGATAAAGGAGTTAAGCTGTCTGGGGGAGAACGACAGCGCCTTGCTATTGCGCGAGCAATGATAAGAAATTCCAAAATACTTTTGCTTGATGAAGCTACATCACATCTTGATAGTGAATCTGAAAGATTAGTACAAACGGCATTAGATAATTTAATGACTGGACGGACTACAATTGTTATTGCGCATCGACTATCTACATTAAAAAATGCATCAAAGTTGATTGTTATGGAAAATGGTACTATAAGCGGTATCGGAACACATAAGGAGCTTCTTCAGAATAATTCTTTATATAAAAAGTTTGTAGATCAACAAACAAAAAGGGAATTGTAAAAGGTGTTTAGAGAGTGCGGAAAAAATTAAGAACATTTAAGCTGCTCTTGATATAAAGTTGTAATTGAGACGTAAACAATTAGTCTGGTGGTTTCATAAATTACTGGAAAAATTCTTTTGATTATGATATGCTATACGCATATGTGAGTAATTGAAATACAACACAAATGAGTATTACTAAAAGTTAGTGGTAATAAAGCCATGATTTGAATGATGGATTGTAAAGTTGCGGATGAAAAATGATTTTTTTATCTGCTGAAATTAATATTTTCTAACTTTCCAATCTATAGACGATATGGCTGAACAGTTACGAAATTGTTGAATGCTTTCGCAAATTGCTGGAAGCATTCTTTCGATTATATTGCACATAAATGCGCGATAAACAGATATGCAACGAAATATATACAGAATGCAACAACAGGTTGGTAGCTATTGGAGCAATGATTTAGTAACTTAGAAAAAAACGAGGAGGTATATTCATGAATTTTGGAGAAAAATTGAAAACTACACGGAAAGAGCATGGCTATTCACAAGAAGCTTTGGCTGAATTGCTAGGAATATCAAGACAGGCTGTTTGCAAATGGGAAAACAGTCAAGGATATCCAGAAATAGACACATTGGTTTCAATCAGTCAAATTTTGGGCGTATCAGTGGATTATTTGTTAAAAGAGGAGGAATGCAAGAATGAAACTAGTGGATTTTATGTTAGTTCAGAGATGTTAGACGGTTTTTTGAATTTTAAGTATGGTTTTGCCAAGAGAATAACGATTGGTGTTTGTCTAATGTTTATGTCATCAGTTTTTTTTGTAAAAGGTAGCGTTATTAGTGAAATACTGGAAAGTTTGTGTATGTTAGTTGGCATTGCAATTTTGATTTTACAGCTAGCTGTGCCTAATCACTATAAAACTTTATATAATCAAGAACTTTTATTTAATGGGACGACAATAAGCTCTTTTAAAAAAAAATATTATCATAACAGACGCCTGTATGCCTGCGCATTTATTGCAGGATTTGGATTGCTTTTCTTTAGTGAAATCTTTGTCAGAATATGCATTGGGGAAAATGTTGATAAAGTTATTATTATGAACATAGAAACATTTATGGATGTTTTGGCAATAGGTATATTTTTATTATGCGGTTTATTGTTTAAAACTGATAGATTTATTATGAATAAAATGGAAGAAGGCAGCCGTACAAGTAATACATGGTTATATGCAGCATTACCAATAACAGTGATTGCCGTAATTATTGGATTCTTTTCTAATGCATGGAGTCCGATAATGCCAATGATTTTCTTTGGCTGCATTTTATTATATAAACTTTACAAAGAGAAAGGAGAAAGAAAATAAAAATATGAAAAAAAAAATAATTTTGATTTGGGCAGTAGCAGTGTTGTTGATGGGAGGATGCGATGTGGTTAATGATGGCAATATTGAGGATAAAAATTCTTCCCCCGAAATTATTCGTATAGAGGGGCATCTCTATTCTACAAAGGAAGAAGATGTAGTTATAGATCAGTCTGATAAGATATCGGAGATACTAAAGATATTAGATAATTTAACTGAAATAGATAGCTATGATGCAAGTTCTCTCGCTGAAGAAATATCTCTGGATTTTTACAAACCATCAGTGACTGTTATTAAATCAGAGGATACAAGAGTATATTCTTTCGTATTTTATGATGATTCTAACATAGTGAAGATGGAAGCGTATTTAGGGCTTGATGATGATATTTCTTCAGAATTACTTGGTGATGCATTAAACATTTATTATAAGATATCTGACCAGGATAAAGAATATATTGAAAAAATCTTTGAGTAGTGTTATTGCGTTTGCTTATTAGATTTGAAAATTTATGATAGCGTATAAAAATAGTCTGAAACAGCATTAGTGATTTCAGACTGTTTTTATTATTGATTATCTGGGGGAATATATTCCAATAAATCTGCAATGAAGTAGTTTGATGTCTAGCATATCCGCACAAGCACTTCCGTATCCAGCCGGGTAATGGTATTATTGATATATCCATTTAACTGAGAGCGTTGAATTTCTGCTTTCTGGCAGAATTTGTTTTTGCTTAAACCAGATTTTTTGAGTAGATGTTCTAAGTGAATTTTAATACTTTCGTTTTGACTCAATTTTGTACCTCCTGTCGCAAAGTGTCATAATAAGTAGACACAAACTGTTTGACTAAATAAGTAGACAATAGTTAGAATTAACATGTCAGTTGTAGAATGTTATAGATAAGAAGTTATACTATAAGAAAGACAAAGACGAATGAGTAAGAAAGCCGCTAAAGATGCAATTAAGAAAATTCCTAAAAGAGAAGGAAAAAGCGAAAGTGAAATCAGAGAGGAAATGGAGAAAGCTATTATGATTGATTTCTTGAATAAGGAAACAAGCCATAAGTGGGATAGCCTGTTTGGATCAGGACGATTACCAAACTCGGAGAAATTTATTACAGTTTTGCCATCGAAGGTTGTGTGGAGTTAAGCAGGGTGAGAACATAAGTATATTGATTCAAAGAGGGCAGCATTACCATTAAGTATGGTAATGCTGCTTATTATGTCTTTTTTCAGATCCGAGTGTTTATTTTCCGCAATGAGCATTGATTTTATTTTGTGAGATATTATCACTTGTTTCATTTTGTAAAAAAGGCAAATTTTTGATGATAAACAAATAAGGGTGTGATATAATAATAGATAATTTAGTGTTATCCATTGAATGTAAGTGGGAGATAATAAATAGGATAATGTAATTTATTGTGATTAGGCTAACGAAACATACTAATAAAAAATGCGATATGGAAGATTAAGAAAATGAAAAAAAATAGTAATGATTTTGATGTTATAGATTTCTCTCAAATTTCGCCACAGAAGTTTGAAGATTTAGCGTTGGATTATACAAATATAATATTTACAGAAAAGGGCACAGAAATATTGCCAACACGTTATACAAAGGATGGCGGAAAAGATATTATTATTACCCATATTAGTAAAATTACAAACTTTCGTGCATGGGTAGAATGCAAAAATCATAAACGTAATTTGGGGCTGTCTGAAATCGGGAAAAATATAGTATTAGTAATTTCAAAGCGAATAAATAAATTAATATACATATCTGCCTCTTCAATAACCGAAACCGCACAGGCTGAAATTCTTAATGTTGGTGAAAAAAATAATTTTGAAGTTCTATTTTTAGACGGTGACAATTATAAAAGAGAACTTACAAAATATCCTGACTTGCTTAATAATTATTTTACGCTTAGAAACCCACTTCTATTAGTACAAGAATCTGATGTTAAGATATCTTCGTTCATATCAGAATTTGAAAAGGGAGTTGATATCGTTCCGGATTCCGCATCATTTTTTTATCTAGAACGTGGAAATTCCTTTTATTTGAATTTCATTATTAAAAATCATACTGAATATAATATGGAAAATGTATGTATAAAAGCCATAGATGTTTATGATGACTTATTTATTGTTGAACCAACAAAAGACATATTAACAATAAGTATGATGAGCGATTATGGAATACATTTTTTTTGTGTATATCGAGGAGTTAACAAAGAACAAAAAATACCAGATTATGAAATTACCTATTTGCTAAATGGTGAAACGAAACACGAGATTATACATAACCTATCAATATCTCTAAAAAATATAGTTAGAATTCCATTGACTGGAAAAAAAGTTAATGAATTTATTGGAATTAAATGGTCAGAAATTATTGATTTAATAAAGCGTTGTTATTGTCAAATACTTATGATACATGGAAAATCAGGAACGGGCAAAACTCGACTTATTGAAGAAACAATTTCTATATCCAAGCAAAATAATTTTTCTACTAAATATTTTGACTGCAAAAATAAAAATGGTGCAACTATTCTGAAAAATATTTTATCGTTCATTTTAGAGGTTCCATTTGATAATAATTCTCTTCAATACTCAAAAGAGGATATTAAGCAAATTATTGAAAATGAATATGGAAAGCAGGAATACACAGACTATTTATATGGGCTATTTACTAATAATAAATTAAACGAAGATGCCATATTCTACATTACCCGTTTGCTGACATATTTTATTGAAAATCCAAGATTTGAAAATCCACATATATTATTTATTGATAATATCCAAGAATGTGATGAGTATATCATTAATATGTTTATAGAACTTATTGATAAAATGCAATTTTTTTCATCTGCTTTTGCAATTGTTTTTTCTGCTAATACAGAAGTAGTTCTATCATCACTTATCGGAATTAATGGTTTTATCGATTATATAATCAGTGTAGAAAACAATATTCCATCATATTGTCATTCATTTGAAGTGGAAAATTTTGATAGTACAGATGCTTATTTGTTTTTAAATAACTTACTTGGCAATATTGATGATGATGATCCACTTATTGAACAATTTATTCAAAAGTCTGGAACCCGACCTTTTGAAATGCTAATGTTGTATGAACACCTAGCTGAAAATAAGATTTTAGTAAAAGGTAAGCAAATTAATATTCCAAGCATTGATAAATACAAAGAATTTTTAGAGTGCGTTCCACCTAAAATTAATACATTGCTATCAGATAGGGTTAGGATATTGGAAAAGAACCTATCCAAAAACATTTGGGAAGAATGCATAAAAATAATTAAGTGCATTGTATTCTTCTATAATAAATTGCCCTCAATATTTGTAGATGTCATTTTGCAAACAATGACTGCAAAAACAATACTTTTGGATGGTTTGATTATTAAATATGACAAGTATTCAAATTGTTTAGAGTTTTATCATGATACATTATATCGATATTTTCTGAAGAATCCTAAATATAATGATATAGACGGTCTTGGTTTGGTAATATTAAAATGGATAGAGGAAAATCCAGAGTATGAACTGGAAAACCGTGAGAAAATAATATTTTATTGTTATCTAAAAACAGGACAAATATCAAAAGCTACTGAAATGGGTCTAAATTTAATGCATTCCTATTTTGAAGCATTTGATTTTAAATCTGCGTATGAAATAAGCAGCAAACTTTATGCATTAAATAGTGTAAAACATAATTCTTTAGCATATTTTAGGCTTTGTTATATTTATGCAATGAGTTCCTGGGAAACAGTAGATGCATATAAGACTTTAGAAATATATGATGAAATTCATGAATTGCTTGATGATATTATCGAAGAAATACCAATAACTGAATTGTGTATGTATTATAGGGATTATATAAATGCCAATAGTCATGCAGGTCTTTTTATGAACAATAAAGAAATTTTGGATGAATTTCAAAACATACCTAACATTCCAATAGAATTTCAGTTTGTTATTCATAATCGCTATACAGTTTTTTATATGCGAACGAACAATTTTTATCTTGCAAAGGAGCATGGTGATAATGCTTATAAAATTGCCACCGAGTTAAATGATAATTTTCTTATCAGTACAGCTTGTTCTGATATTGCTTTTAATTACTTATATAACAAAAAAGACTATCAAAATGCAAAAATGTATTTTGAAAAAGCTATAGATTATTATTCTAATTGTGAAGATAGAACGTATTTTCGGATTTTGGAAATTCATAATCAAAAAGCGTTAGTATGTCTTTTTGAGAAAGAATACAAAAAAGCAATTAAAGAACTAAATAAATCAATCAATAAAAGCAAGCAAAAAAATAACATGTATATGGAAGCAAAAGCACTAAATTATAAAGGTATAGTCCAAACTCATTCACAAAATTATAAGGAGGCTCTTGCAACATGGAAAACGGCAATACGATTAAATGAAAAATTAGGAAATGTTTCATCTTTGATTTGTATCTATTTAAATATTAGTTCATTATTTCTTCTGCAGAAAGAATATGCAAACGCATATGATGCAACCAGCAAGGCTATATCTTATTTGAATGATAATAGTAATCCTGTTAAATGGAGTACAAATTTTAATCCGCTAATACACAATTATTTACTATGTTGTATGCAGCTTAACTTGATGCAAGAAGCGCAAAAATTATTATTGCAATTTCCACAATATAAAGATTTTTATGATAATATCAACCGAGTTCATAATGTCAATGAATTTTTCATAAATGAATCCATGAATTACTTTGGGATAAATGGATATAGCTTTTTATAGAATGGACAGACTGCTAAGATAAAATATTATTTTAGCAGTCTAAAAATCTATTATTGCTCTGTTTATCTAATCATATAATTAATTTTCAATAACATTGATTACAAATTCAATATTTCCATTTATGTCGATTGTAATATCTTTTTTACATTCTCTAGTTTTAAACCAAAAATAATTATTTGAAACACACAAAAAATTGTCCGACAAGAAAATAAATGGAGTATTATAATGAACTAAATTGTTATTAATAAAATCCATAAAAGAAACACCTGAAAATTCATAATATTGTTTAAAATTATATACTTCAATTATTTTAGTGTTTAAACTTTTTTGTATTATTTCTATGTAATCATTAAGTGCAAGCGATTTACACAAATTAATTACCAAATAGCGGTCTGCAATGTCATGCGTAGCTGAGAAGCACTTGTATAAGTGTTCAATTTTGTATATACCATCGGGAAGGTCATTACCCCATTTCTTAAAAAACATTGCTTTAGTATCATTAATAGAGATACGTCGCATGGTACCCGCAACACCACCTTTATGATAAACCAAGGATTTATATGCTGTTACTAATTGATAACCTTGCTTTTTTATACGATAAGTTAAATCTAGATCACCATCTGAATTGAAAAATAACTCATCAAATCCTTTTACTTTATTAAATATTTCCTTAGGAATCAGAATACATGCAGAAGACAAAAAGTCAAAGTACTCATAGTCTTTTGTTATTTCATTAATTTCTGAACCTCGTAATATTTTCAACATATCAACTTGATGAATTGCAACACCAGTCATATGAATCTTGCTTGTATGAATATTTAGAATTGTTGCTGATACAGCACCAGTATTTGGTATGTTCTTATAAATTTGATACAATTCTTCTAGCCAATTATTAGTCACAAATATATCACAATCCATGAAAACCAAATATTCGCCCACAGCGATTTTAGCACCATTATTGCATGCTGCAGGATGTCCCATATTTTTTTCGTGATTGATAACCTTTATATCCGAAAACTCTTGTAAATTTTTTTCTAACTTAACATCAGGGTTGTCATTAACGACAATAATTTCGTAAAAATATTTTGTATATTTTAATGTTTTATATAATTGAGATAAACAATTTTTCAATATATTAAGTCCGGAATAGTAAGAAATGATGATAGATACATCCATGTTGTTCCTCCTCCTAACACTAACAAAATAAGCATTTGTAACTGTTTAGCAAATGATTTTTGTCAAATACTGCTGATACGAGTTTATTCATTGTGTTTATTTTTCATTTTCGACGGATAACACTAAATTATCTATTATTTATTAAAATGGGCAATCCATAAGATTATTGGATTGCCCATAAAAATTTATATGTGAAAATCTTTCCGGGGGTGCTTTGTAGCAAGGATGTCTCTTTGTTTAGACACTGTAACATGTGTATAAATCTCTGTAATATTAATGGAGCTATGTCCTAGCATTTCCTGAATATAACGAATGTCAACGTCAGCTTCTAAAAGACTTGTTGCAAAAGTGTGTCGGAACATATGAGGCGTTATGTGCTGATCTATAGAGGCTAGAGAGGTATATTTGTTAATCATTCTGCGCACGGACTGATCGGACAGTGCTTTTCCAGATTGATTTATGAAAAAGTTATTGCAGGCTTGCCTTTCTGTGTCAAAGGCATCGTTATATTCTGTTAAAATATTAATCACTGATTCATTGCCAATTTGGATACGTCGTTCCTTGTCCCCTTTTCCATAGATAAGAATTGTTCCGTCGTACAAATTCACATCATTGATTTTTAAAGAACAAAGTTCTGATATTCTCATGCCAGTTGCAAATAATAGTTCCGCAACGGCTGCATCTCTAAGAGCATTTCTTTTCTGGTAAGAAGTCTTGGCATTTTCCCGTTGCTTGTATATTGTAGATAAAAATGTTTCAACCGTATGTAGGGGAATGGTCTTAGGCAGTATTACGGGTTCGCGGAAGTGTATCAGTATTTTGCTGAATGGATTATGGTCAATGATATCCTTGTATTCCAGGTAATGGAATAAGGCTTTTACCGATGCTATTTTGCGTTTTACGGTTTTGGGTTTATATTGTTCATGCAGCCGGGCGATATACTGTTCCAATGTTTTGGAAGTAATTTCTGCAATATTGATGATGGAAATTTGTTCAGAAAACTGCCGCAGATCGATTCGATATGCTTTCAGTGTTTTCTCATCAAGACATTTTTGCGAATTGCAGTATTCCAAATAATTGTTAATGACTGTTTCTAAAGTATCCATAGTTCAAATCTCCTTTGTTTTTATGTTATTTCAAAAATATATCGTACATTGATTTGGGCTTCTCTGCTACAGCGTGATATTTATTTCACAGAATGATAAAAAGTCTATCTTGTATTTATTCGTGGGGGTAAATACGGTTTTCAAACAATATGATTTTGGAGAAAAGGCAATGTGCCATTTTCTGTAAATGAAGGTCGTTTTCTGCAATGGGCATTGATAATTTGTACAGAATTGTTTATATTGAAAGCAAATTTTTAAGTGAGGTAATAGAGATGGATATATCAAATACTATTAGTACGGTAAAAGTATCTGGCAGTTCCAGCATTAGTGTTAAAAAAGCTTCTGAAAAGAACAAGTGGCAATTAACAGATTCGCTAAAAGAAAAAATTGTTGAATTGGCTAAGAAAGATGCGAAAAACAACATATATATGGGAAATGAGTTTATGAACTTGCGGAAAGCAGAGGTCGCTAAAGTGGCACCAAATCGGGCAGCACTGATAGGTAAGTTCAACCAATTAATGAGTTCTGGAAATATGGGCGATATGAAAGAAATACAAGAGGCAGACAAAAGATGGCTGTGTATTTTATTTGGGATACCATATGAGGCTGAATATCAGGGAGAGGGAACTGGTTCTGCGATCCATATATATAATGAGGGAGGGGAAGAAGTTCTTACATACACTCAAGGAGTAGGGTGGCATGAGAAGGAGACAAAAGCAGAAACGGGTGTACATTCAGCGTTAAAATCAGCATATTATGAGGCATACCATGACGCAAGAAAGGCGCTAAACAATGGAACAAATGTGGAAATCACAAATGAAAATGTTGTGGTGCAAAGTAATTTCGATATGAAAGCATAAAGTATGTAATTCATCAAATGTATATAAGGGGAATTTGACAGACAGGAGGAATACGATTATGGTAAAGTCAATGAAGAAAGTAAAGAGAATAATAGCGGTTGCTTTGGTATTCACAATGTTGTTTGCTTCACAGGTAACAGCGTTTGCAGCAGACACGAAAGCAACGAAATCAGCAAATAAAGATATGTCGATTGCATTGATGCCGGGAGTTACAGGGGATTCCAATACAGTTGCTTTTAATTTTAGCGGTCTGCCGGATAATGCGATTGTAAAAGAAGTTACGGTTGATTGCTCCAGTGCATCTGTAATCGGTGGAAAAGGCGCAATATTGGCACAGAGCCTTACAATTACCAGTCCTAGCGGGGAAACGCATACTGTTAGTTGGGGCAGAGGTAATGTGACTACTACCAACTTATTTATAGCGGAAAAAGCTGCCGGAACATGGTCTGTGTATATGACAGGGACAAATATTGCATCTCCGAGTCTTGGCTCTGCATTTATCGGGGGTACAAAATATTCAAGACCTAAAATGACAATAATTTACATTTTAGAAGAGTAAAATTAAATATTCCCTACATACACATTTGTATGAATAACATTAAATAAAATCAGTCTTTGAAATATTTTGTTGCCGTTTCCTGCAAAAATAGGTCATTTTCTGTAAAGGTTCTTGAATATAAGAAGATGTTTGTTAACATTAAACATTATACTTGTTAAAAGTAGATTGGTGAGCGGATTAAGGCAATCAGGCTCCATAATGGAATGACACAAAGCAGACTGGCGGAGAAACTGGACTATACCAGTGAATGTCAGCAGCAGAGGATTGAAAGCAGGGAAACTTCCTGTTCTGTGGATAAACTGATGGAACTGGCACAGATTCTCGGAGTGAGTACGGATTATTTGCTGTTTGGATATGAGAGTGCCTGTAGAGATGACATGGAAAAGTATATGTCAGGAAAATCAGACAGGGAGAAAGAGTACATATGCCGGGTACTGGATGCTGTGGTATCGAATATGGGTGTGTTGTTGAATGGGGAGAGACGAAATTAGTAGAATATGATGATTTTTTGGGGATGTGTGATATAATTTTAAAGAAAATAGTGATATCTACAAGAAGTGTTTTGAACCTATAGATGAACAAGAGAGTTGTACGGATGACAGTATAAAAGAGATAATTAGGAAATATTAGAAAGGTGTGGATATGGAGTATCTGGAAATACATTCAGAAATTTTCGATGATATAGTGGAAGACATCAAACAAAGAAATCTTTCAAGGAATAATATGCCCAAAATTATTGTGGGGACAGGACTTTCTGTGATTTATGGTGTTCCGGGGATGAAGGAATTAGCAGAGCACTTGGCAAAAGAAATTGCACAGTCAAGTGATGAACATTTGAAAGAAATTTGGAAGAATCACTGTGATGAAATAGAAGCAAATGGCTTAGAGGCAGGTTTGGCTAATCTTGCACAAAATGAAAATGAGTTAGTAGATGCGATTAAGCCGATAACAGCAAAGTTTATTTTGGAGAGTGAGGAAAAACTTCACAGAACGATTTATGAAAAAGATACTGGTTTTTGCAGGCTGCTGAACTATTTGAGTGGTACGGTTAGTGTCGATAAAAAGATAATTGATATTATGACACCAAACTATGACCGGATTATAGAGATTATATGTGACAAGTTGGGGATAGGCGTTATCACAGGATTTTACGGGAGCCTGTATGGAAAATTCAGTAGAAATCTGTTAAAACAGCCAACAGAAGTATATAATTGTAAGAATTATTCATGGATCAGGCTTTTTAAACCTCATGGCTCCATAAATTGGATTAGTGAGAATGGAAAAGAATACCTAACAAATGATTATGAAATTCTAAAAGAAAAAGCAGAATATATTGAGATTGTAACACCTGGAAGTTCAAAGTATAAGGTGGGAATGACAAACAATACGTTTCGATGTATGAGAGAAGAATTTAATGAGCTGTTGAATCCGAGGGATAATTATTCGCTTTTAATATATGGATATGGATTTAATGATGATCATTTTGATACTGCACTATTTGACAGTTTTCAGAAGAATGTCCTTATTTTATCAAGGGATGTTAAGCCAGATATAATCAATAAGGCACTGGAGAAAAAGAACATTACTGTATTTTATCATGAGGATGACAGAGAATATATGATTTATAAGTCGAAAAAATACACAATAGACTTGCCAGTGTGGGATATTAATCAATTTGCTGATTTGTTTATAGGATAAAAGGGGTGATTTTATGGCGGGAAATATTAATGATTGCTTGGCAGACACAAATTGCATAGGTATGGTGGAAAATGTAGACACCCGAAAAGTTGTGGTGGGGGTTGAAAATGAAGGAGTACTAAATACATTAAAAATCAACGATATTGTTGTTTTGGGTGGAAGTAATTCTGATGAGAAGCTGATTGGAATTTTGACTAAGGTGACAAAGAAGAAAGTTGAATTTGATGAAACAGAGCAGACCGAAGACCTATCGTATTCAAATAACTGCTGTGTCATTAATTTGGTGGGAAGTTTTTACAATAAATATGGTGCCGGAAGTGAGAATAAATTCAAAAGAGCAATTAATACATATCCAGAAATAAATAGTAAAGTATATCAGGCGAATGAAGCCGCAATGCAGATGATAATGAATGCTGTGAGCGGCAAGGCGGCAGAGAGCAAAAGTTTAGAAATCGGACATTTTGCCAGCAATAAGGATGTGCCAGCAATATTAGATGGCAACCGTTTCTTTCAACGACATGCATGTATTGTTGGCAGTACAGGAAGTGGAAAATCCTATACAGTTGCCAGTGTATTGGAAAAAGCCAATCAATTACCATATGCCAATATGGTCGTTTTCGATTTGCATGGGGAATATAATGAGTTATCTTATGCAGATCAGATTAAGATTTGTGATGAACCAGGTGGTTTACACATTCCATTATGGTTTTTCAATTATGAGGAAATTCATTCATTGTTTGTAGAATCATCAGAAGGGACATCAACTAATCAAAGGGCGGCGGTAATCAATTATATTTTGCAGAAGAAAAAGGAATATATCAAAAATAACATGAGTGCTGTTTCAGAAGAAATAGTCACTGCTGATACACCGGTTCCTTTTTCAGCAAAGGAACTAATAGAATATCTGGAGAATCAGAATATTTTAGAAGTCGATACTGGAGAAGTCTATAAATCAGGCGATAGTAAGGGACAGGCAAAGACGAAGAAAGGGCAGTACTATGACAAATTGACCAACTTGATTACCCGTCTGAGAACAAAGATGGATGATAAAAAGTATGGATTTGTATTTAATGAAGAGGATACAACGCAGGCGGATTATCTAAATCAATTTGCTGCAAGGATTATGGGGAACGATAAATATCGAATTAAGGTTATAGATTTATCAGAGGTTCCATCCGATATGTTAGCAATTATCATTGGTATTGTCACTCGTATAATATATGATATACAGTTTTGGATGACTCCGGCAAAAGATGAGGTACGTCATCCGTTGGTGCTGGTGTGTGATGAGGCTCATATTTATATGTCTAATGACATGTCAAAAATGAAAGCGGTAGAGAAGAAATCCCTTGAAATTTTTGAGAAGATTGCAAAAGAGGGAAGAAAATATGGGATCGGGCTGCTGATAGTATCTCAAAGACCAGCAGAATTAAATACAACAATCATGTCTCAGTGTAATAATATCGTCAGCCTAAAGGTAACTAATGACAGGGACAAATCGGCAGTGGCGGCAATGCTGACAGATTCATTAGTGGGAATTGTGGAAATGCTTCCCAATCTGGATGTTGGTGAATGTGTTGTCGTTGGTGATGCAATTATGTTGCCATCAAAGATTATCCTAGATAAGCCGAAAGAAAAGCCCAAGAGTGCAACTATAGATTTTTGGGATAGATGGTATGACGGAAAGCAGACAGTTTTTGATATTGATGCGGCAACGTTGAATTTAATAAAGCAGTCGAGAGGATAAGGAACTAATAAAAAGTGAAAGATAATCCGGTATTATCCAATAAATTTGACAGAAATAAGGGGCAATTCTAAATTATCTACCATAAGAAGTGATAGGAGAAGGAAATGTATGAGGCGATATTCTAGTGGGAAGTCTCCCAATTTAACATGGCAGATGGAAGCAAATTTGGGACAAAACTTTGAAGATTTTGTTGCAAAAATTATTATGGCACAATTGCGTCAGCTACATCCACAAGTACAAGTATTCCAGACACGGCGCGTAGCAGATGGTGGAAAGGATGTTATTGTTTCCACCAAAATTAACACTGTGAATATTTTAGGTCAGAGTTTTACTTCATTTAACGGTAAAGGAATCCAAATATGTTTTGAGTGCAAAAGTACAGATAATAGCATTTTAAGGTATGATAAAATTTCTTCTAGTAGTTCCAGAATGCAATTTCAAGACACCGAGAAGTATGATTATTATGTTCTGGTAACTAATAGTGAAATTTTGCCGCAAACATACTGGTATTTGACTAAGTCGCTGGAAAGAAGCAACATATCATTCCGATTAATAGATGGGTATTTATTGGGCACGTACCTTTTAAGTCTCGAAGATCCAAAGTTGCAACATGCACTCAATAATCCGTATAGTTTATCAGATCATACGGATTTTTACTATGAGTATCAGGTTGATACTGTAGTTTCACAATTAACTAATCGATATGATTTATATATGCTTTTTCGAAATTACTCCAATAATGAAAAGCATTGTGTTTTACAGCTTAGGACAGATGTGGATTGGAACACTTCCGAAGACAATATATCCTTTGTGATTGCACCCAGTGGTGCAGCCGTCAAAAAAGTAACGGTAGAACAAAAACACTTTGATGGCATCCCAGAGCTCCTATTTCACATTCAAATTAATGGCACAGAATCAGTTGTTATGATTAATGGAATAAATGGCACACAGATTTTTGAACCTCCATTTTTTGGAGAATCAAGAATCCGAATTGTTAACGACCTTGAGGAAAGGCTAAAGTCGACCATGCCACCAAGCATTGTCTGCTTTTGGGGGGATGCCGGAATTGGTAAAACGAGACTTGTGCAAGAATTGTTCTCAAGATTGCAGGGCACGCTATTTGATCTTTATGAATGTAAACTTCAACAGGGTCATACTCCCCAAAAAGAAATTGAAAGATTTCTGCTTAATCATGGATACATACAAGAGGGGCAGTATGTGGATTTTGTTTCTATGATAGAAAACTGTAGGACTCCGTTTGGGAATCAAGCGGTAATATTTTTAGATGATTTTCACAATGCAGACGATAGCTTCCTTTGCGAAATACAAAGGCTAAAGTCTAACCTATCTTCAATCACGTTGCTGATTAGTGGAAGAACCGATTTTACCATCGGGAACATCAATTACTTGTCGTTTGTTCAATGGGCAGATGAAAATTTGCCAGAGTCGTGCTTCAATGTAGAGCCGCTTACTGATGATGAAGCTAAAAATTTAATTAGGGTGTTGATTGACGGTATACCTCCATATGCATTAGACCGTTTATTTAATCTAAGTGCGAAAAACCCACTTTTTATTGTTCAATATGTAGAGTATCTGTTGGATTGTAGTTTGGTAAAGATTCAAAATAGGAATACGGTAGGCATTATAGATATTAACAAATTCCATGTAAAACGTTTTATGCCAACACAGATTGCAGATATCTACTATCAGAGGCTTTCTCATCTACAAAAAGAGAAAGATGGCGAAACCTGTTTGAATCTATTGTACAAAATTGCGTTATGCAATGGTAAAATGAACCTTGCGTTATTTAACATGTTTTTTGAGGATTCATCTGATCAATTGAATGAATTGATGCGACGGCGCCTATTAAAATATGAAGAAAATGAAACGATTGCTTTTGTTCACGAAAGTTTATTTCTATACGTGAGCGAACAGTTGAAAGGTAAAAAAGCAATAAGAACTTTTCTCGCAAAAGAGATTGTATCCATGCCAAACATTGATCATGTTTTAGGTATGTTTCAAACCGGAAGACTCTATTTATACAGCAAAGATTACAAGAAGGCAAGAGAATATCTACACACGATTGAAACATGGCTAATCGCAGTGGATAATATTTCAAATGTCAATGTAAACTTAAATTATTATAAATATTTAGATGATATGTTTGAGTTGCTTCGACATGCTCGCAAAAATTTACCTCTAGCAAAAAAGGCATTGCTGATGCGAGTATATATCACTCTTCATCATTTTGCCCCGATTAAAGCAGTAGATGAATGTGATATTGTGTTAAAAAAACTTAAACAATATAAGATGGTAGATGATAGACCATTTTGTCTTTCCATTATGGAATTAAAAGCTCATGCCTTAATGAACGCAGGCTTGTATCCAGACGGAGAAATCTTACTAAAGGAAATCCAAGCAGATTGGTTGTGCAATAAAGAAATATTATCTGATGAAACTTTGTTCGATCTATATGATAGATTGGCAGCAGTTTATCGGGCATTCAATTTAATAGACTTATCTAAGACATATAATACTCTGTCAATAACCTTAGCTGACAAATTGGATGACAATAGGTTAAGAGCCTTGGCATATAGAACAAAATTTAAAATAACTCTATATCCTAATATGGATCTTTCTAGCGAAAGCTTGCGAAAGTCCATAGAAGCAACTGCACTGATGCCATCCAAAAGGATTGAAACAGATAATTCTCTAGATGTTTGTGCATTAGAAATATTAAGTAATTCTACTGTTCATCAGGACAAGCTGATTTTAAAGCTTAATTCAATGTTACAAGATATTGAAGCAAACAATCTGCATCGCGCTCAAATTCACTGCTTTTTCTTGCTTGCAATATGCAATCTATTGAAAGGCGAAGAAAAGGCAACCCTTCTAGCGAAAGAATATGTAGATAGAGCTATTAATCTCAGCACATCTTATGGAATTGTAGGATATTTGTGGCGTTTATATAACTTGCAAGCAATTATTGGAATACGAATGGGGTTCGACTCTCAACATATTTATAAAATTTTTTTCACAGTATTTGATATACTGAAAAAGCAAGGGCTTCTATATATAGGGAATCGTGATGCATGCGAAGGGAATATTTTGGCGTTAAGCAATATCGGATACTATTTACAAGAACGTAAATTTGAATCACAGTTCTATCAAACGATGTCCCTTGTTACGTTTGCGGGGCAAGAATACTCTGCGTATCCAAACCAAAATCTATCCGATAACCCGGTTAATACCTTTCTAGTACAGCAATATGCAAAGGCGAGAAAAAGAGAGATATTATTTGCACAAAACACCCCACCCAATCTTCTATGGGATACGCAAACACGCTATCTGCTTATCCTCTAAGGCTTAGTTACTACGCAGTTTCCTATTACTAGAACGTCAATGTTAGTTTTCAAAAAAGTGTTTAACGCATCTTGCGGAGATTCGACAATAGGCTCTCCAGCAACATTGAACGACGTATTTAGTACCACGGATACCCCTATAACTTTTTTCAGTTCAAGCAATAGCTGATGTATAAAGGGGTCGCTCTTTTTTGATACCGCCTGAACGCGAGCAGTATTATCTACATGTGTCACGGCTGACAACTTTTCGCGATATTCTTCTCTAACAACTGGCGCAAGTAACATATAGTCTGAGGAAGCCCGTAATGCAAAATATTTGAACTGATCCTCCTTCGCAACCGTAGGTGCAAAAGGACGGAATTCTTCACGATGTTTAACGCGACGATTTAAGATGTCTTTCATGTGTGGATGGGTTGGATTTGCCAAGATACTTCTATGACATAGAGCTCGCGGTCCTAACTCCGTTCTTCCTCTGTGCATGCCAACAATCTTGTTTTGAGATATATATTCTGCTGTTATCTTTGCCAAATCACCATCTGCATACTTTTTGTAGGAAAGATTTTTCAATCGGATTGCATCTTCAATTTCTTGCTCGGTATAATCTAAACCGATGTAGGGTAAATTAATGTGAAAATCGGATTGTGTTCCGAACATTTCCATGTAAGCATAGTATGCACTGCCAAGAGCTTGACCATCGTCTCCAGCCGATGGAATAATAAAAACATTTTTAAAATTACATTCACAAAGTATTTTATGGTTTAATAGGCAGTTTAAAAATAATCCACCTGCAAGACACAAGTTTTCACATGCGTATCGAGTCTGATAGTTCTTCAACAGCGAAATTATTGCACATTCTGTAAACTCTTGAACTGTGGCAGATATATTCGCACGTTCTTTCAAGATAAAATCTCTATGAGACTTTCCTGACATGATATGCAATGCGTAAATTTCTTCTAACATATCCTTATACTTTAAATCAAAATCTAAATCACGAAAATCTAATTGGGAGTAATCAAAATAAGATTTTCCATACGAAGCAAGTCCCATCGTTTTACCACATTCTCCATGTGCAAAGCCAGTCAAATGCGTAATTTGCGCATATTTTCGTGCTATACTAATTTGATGGTTGCGTACATAATCCGGCATAAAAGGATATATAGTATTTACTGGATTTTCCATTTTGCGCACAACCATATCCTGTGTCCGTGCGGCGAGTGGTTGTATTTTTCCGTGACTACCGTAATACAAAGTTTCAGCTTCTTGCTTATCCCCGATATAGTCACCTCCACCATCCGCAACAAATATCAGGCTTTCGGAAAAAGTGGACGAACAAAAGGAAGAATATGCGTGTGCCCAATGATGTGACAGAAAGAAAAAAGGAATTTCGCGACATCTATAGTGAGCGAAAAAGTCATCCTTATAGAACTGTTTTACCTTTTCACTTTCTATTCCTGCGCCGGACATACCAATGCATGAAACCTGTGAAATATCAATATTGCAATGTTTCAAAACAGCATCAACAGCTGTATAGGGGATTTCAGGAGAGTCAGAGTACTTCACTCGGTCTAATCTTTCATTCGCTATATTAACAACAACCCTTCCGTCAATAATGATACATGCACTTCTGTCATGTTTCACATGAACTCCCAACACAATATTCATAGTACCCTCCATTTCCAATTTTTATGGTAGATAATACCGGATTATCTGTCAAAAAGAGACAACTCACTCGGAGTTGTCTCTTAAAAATTATATTTTAAATTTCCTCTTTGATGTTTTGCTGCAAGAATATCTTTTTACTCTGTTTTAATTCATTTATCCATGATATGCCATACATAAACTTACCAGATTACACCATCCTACTCGCCAATCTGTGTCGTAAAAAATCAGGTGTTTTGTTCTATGATTGTTACAGGCTCAAAGGAGCCTTGATCTTTGAAAAACTGAATAGGACACGCATACATCTGATTTTATTTTTGCTTTTATCCGTAAATACTTTGATTTACGGGTAGGGGTGGCAGAAACCCATTTCGTGCGATGAAGCTCCTCGATACGGATTACTGTGCTGACAAGTCTTTGAACTGTTTAGCGGTTGTGGTGGTCTTGTATTGTGCCCGTGAAGGTCCTAAGCAGAGGTTTGTGCCTACCGGACGTGGCAGCCGGAGATAATGAGATAGAACAGTACCGGAATTTCAGCGAAACGCATTTTCCGGGAGTGGCTCCCTGTAGATTCTGTCTGGTTGGGCATGATGGAGGTGCAGTGTGGGATTGCCGTCCCAATGTATGTTGCCCGGCTGGGGGGTGCTGTCAAGTGGCAGCTAGGAGAATAGCGGCTTTTGCCGCTGTTCTCTGACATGATAAAAGCTGCTAAAAAATGGATTATTATGAAGTTATCTTTTGAGATAAGGGAGCGGCAGATTCGTTTCATTATCTCAGGAGATAACAGCCGGCGTATCTTTCTGTAATAATCTAAGAAAGAGCAGGTAAAGAGAATATGTGTAAGATAGGCATTATGTTAGGTACAGCCGGGGAGAATCTTCCTTCGGCTATTTTATTTATGAACTCCAACAAATCGGAGAAGAACATCCGTAAAAAGGTTGCCAAGACCAGAGAGAAGTGTCTTTCGCATGGAATTATCTTGAGACGTGATGTGGTCATTTGCAAAGGACCGGACAGGGATGTTGATCGTGATGCAGTCAATCTTTTGATTTCCTTTTTGATGACCGGACAGTATGACATGGTGGCGTTGGACAAGCTGACAGATTTAACGGAAGATGTATCCGATATGGAGGAGCTTATGAATGATGCCGCTAAGATTGGTGTCGGGTTCCTTGAATTATCCACAATTGCAAGGATCACCGAGGCAGTGCAGGTACAGGTGGGGGTATATGATAAGTATAACGGATAAAAAGAGTAAAGCCGGGCGCAGTGTCCCGGCTTTTTACATACAGAGGTTTGTATGTCATAGGACAATCTGCGAATTGAATAGAATGAAACAAGCAGAAAATAGGAGAGCTAAAGTGTTAGATATATCAGAGGAAAAACTTGATGCAATGGCGGCTGTGGATATTCGGACTGTGGATATAAACACGCTGACAGATATTCGGGATGTCAAAATTGACACAAAACTGCCCGTAGAAGAAAAACTGGCTTCTTTTGCAAGACAGACAAATAATATCTATGTCCATCGTATGGGAGACTATGTGATTAAGGTCAGATTTCAAAAGGAGGGAGCGAGTATTGACGACAAGATGGAGGAATATCTGCGGCATTTAGCAGAAATTCACATATAGCGTATTTTTGATAAAAATCGAAAAAGCCTTGAAAGAATCGAAAAGTTATGTTAACCTAAAATCAGGATAAATCAAGGAAACTCTTGAATTTTAGGTTTATTACGGCTTAATAACTTAAAAGTCAGGAGTGATCAAATGAATAAAAAACATTTTCTAGCAGCCATGTACCTCCGTCTTTCAAGGGATGACAGCGATGTCGGAGATGTGACAGACAAGGATGGTAGACTGAAATCCGAGAGTAACAGTATCGGAAATCAGAGAGAGCTGATCAGAGCCTTTATCCATGAACAGCAGGATATCGAATTGTATGATATTTATGTTGATGATGGGTTTTCGGGCAGTAATTTCGACAGACCAGAATTTAAAAGAATGATAAGCGACATCGAAGCAGGAAAGGTGAACTGTGTCATTGTAAAAGACCTTTCTCGTTTTGGGCGTGACTATATTGAATCCGGGAGATATATACAAAAAATCTTCCCGGCTCTTTCTGTGCGTTTTATTGCGCTGACAGACCATTATGACAGTTTTCATGCGGATGCAGGGGAGAGCGGCATTGTTCTTCCGGTCAAAAACTTCATTAACGATTCCTATTGCAGAGATATTTCCACAAAAGTGAAAAGCCAGTTTGAAGTAAAGAGAAAGAATGGGGAGTGTATTGCTCCGTTTGCCCTTTATGGATACAGAAAGGCAGATAACAACAAAAATCAGCTTGTGGTGGATGATTATGCAGCGGAAATTGTGCGTAAGATTTTTAACTGGAAAATGGAGGGTGTGGCGGTTTCAGCCATAGCGGATAAATTGAATGAACTTGGTATCCTTTCACCCAAAGAGTATAAAAAATCCACAGGCGAAAATTACAGAGGAGGATTTTCCGGTGCAGTAAAATCCATGTGGAGCAGTGCTACGGTAAAGCGAATACTGACAAATGAAATGTATCTCGGTCACATGGTGCAGGGAAAAACAAAAAAGATAAATTATAAGCTGAAGAAAAGTGTGGAAAAACCTGAAAAAGATTGGGTTAAGGTGGAAAATACCCATGAGCCGATCATATCGGAAGATGTTTTTCTGGTTGTCCAAAACTTGTTGAAGGTTGATGGACGGGTGAGTCCTGTATCAGAGAAAAACAGTTTTTTCACAGGAATATTGTTTTGTGGGGATTGTGGAGAGCAGATGATAAGGCGCGTAAACCGCTATAAGAACACACAGAGGGTTTACTATATCTGTTCCACCAAAAACCGGGGTGAGGGCTGTACAAGACACAGCATACCGGAAGATGCATTAAAGCAGCTTGTATTGGAAATGGTAACGAAATTTGCAAACTGTTTTTTGCAGGAAAAGCAGATGTTTGAAAAAGCTCTGGATATGGAAACAAATTTTGAGTCCATAGTCTATTATGATACCGAAATTGCAAGATTAAAGAAAGAACAGGATAAATATTATTCTCTCTGTTCGGGCTTATATGAGGACTTGAAAGAAGGGATTATCACAAAGAGCGAATTTGAACGTTTGCACAGCGAGTTTAAAAGGAAAGCTGGAGAATTTGAGGAAGCACAGAAAAAACAGGAGCTTATGATTAAGGAACTGTTTAAGAATGGTGTCATCTCTGCAGCAAGGCTAAAGACCATGCAGGACTGTTCGGAATTGAGGGAGATAGACCGTTATACTCTTTGCAGTATGGTAAAGAAGATTTCAGTATATGAAAACCACAGAATTGAAATTGAGTTTTATTATACAGATCAGTATCGCATAATGCGGGAAGTCAACAAGAGAATAAAAGACGAACAGAAGAAAAACTGTGTGGCAGAAAGGAGTGCATAAGAATGGGCAGAGTATCCAAAAGAAAAACAGCAGGCATTCATTCAGAACAGAATGTGAAAGTCAGACGATACAGAGCAGGTATCTATGCAAGACTTTCAGCGGATCACGATGAAAGAAAAAATGAATCAGTGGAGGTTCAGATTGAGATTGCAAGGAAATATGTAGAAGAATTTAATCTGAAGAATACGGAAGAAATCATTGATATTATTGATTGTTATACCGATTTAGGAAAGACCGGCAGCAATTTTGAAAGAGAGGGATTTCTTAGGTTATTGCAGGATATAAGGCTTGGCGAGATAAATTGTGTCATAGTAAAAGATTTGTCAAGGTTTGGCAGAAATTACCTGGAGGCGGGCAATTACATTGAGAAGATATTTCCGTTTTTAGGAGTACGCTTCATTGCAGTTGCCGATGGGTTTGATACCGGAAAGGAAGGCAATGAGAATAAGCAGATGGCTTCCGAAATCAAGAACCTTGTAAACGACATGTATGCAAAGGATTTTTCTAAAAAGGCGAAGCTGCACTTAAAACAGAGGAGAGAAGAAGGCTCTTATGTTGGCGGTCCTCCACCTTATGGATATATGGCAGAATGGAGTGGAAAACGGCGCAGATTGATACCGGATGAAAATACGGTGGATATTGTTCGCTTTATATTTGAAAAATTCGCTGAAACGGAAATCTATACTGCGATTGCGGATGAGCTGAACCACAGGCAGATCAATCCACCTTCTCTGTATAAGAAAACAAAAGAAGTTTACTATACACCCGATGCAGGAGCGTATAAAGGTTGGGATAAGAGTTCGGTGGAGCGAATACTGAAAAGTGAAACCTATACAGGAACTTTGGTGCAGGGAAAAACCAGTATAACGGCAAGGGATGAGAAGAACCGTATTCATAAGCCGGAAGATGACTGGGTGATTACAAAGGATGCACATGAGCCATTGATTGACAGGGAGTTATATCAGAAATCGGTAGAAATTAGGAAAAAAATGAAGGAGCGCAAAGCTTCGTATAATCATCCAACGAAGGGTTATCCGCTTGGGGAAAACATTTTTGATGGTGTACTGTATTGTGGAGTATGCGGCAGAAAAATGACAAGAAGCAGCTATGTACAGCACTATGCAGATGGGGAAAAAGCAAGGCTTGACGGATATTTCTGTTTAAACAGCGGACAGACGAAAATTAAAGTATGCCCGGACTCTAACCGTATTTCAAAGAATGAGCTGGTGGATATATTGTTACCTTTTATCCGTATGGAATTTGCAGTTTTCCTGAACAAGCCAAAGCATTACATGGAGTATGGCAAAGAAAGAATTGCAGAGGCGGTTAAGAAGGCTAAAGCAAGACTAAGGGAAACAGAGGCAAAGCTGAGACGTTCTCAGGAGGAAGAAAGCTGTGTATATATGGATTACCGTGCTGGGAAAATTCCACAAAAAGAATATGTGGCTTTCAAGATGAAGCAGGCGGACATACTGGAAGATCTGAGAAAACAGCAGGAAAGTCAGCAGCAGGAAATAAGAGCATTGGATAAACTCTCCGGAAAATATATGGCAGCTATTAAAGCCCTGTTAAAACTGAAAAGTGGCAAAGAGCTTACAAAGGATATGATAGAAGCGTTTATTTCAAAAATATATGTTTATCCGGGCAAACGTATAGAGGTTATATTTACCTTTACAGCAGACTGTATGGAAGGGGTGAAGTAGAATGGAGCGTTTGGCATTATATTTACGTTTATCCTTAGAGGACGAGGGAGAAAAAGACGAGAGCAATAGTATAAGCAATCAGAGAAAGTTAATATATGAGTACATACATCACGATTCCGAATTAAGCGGGTATGAGGCTGTGGAGTTTAGTGATGATGGCTTCTCCGGCACCAATATGAATAGACCGGGGATGCAAAAGTTGTTAAAGGAGGTAAAGGCAAATAATATCAGATGTATCATTGTAAAGGATATGTCCCGTTTTTCAAGAGATTATATTGAGATGGGTACTTATCTGAACCAGATATTCCCTTTTATGGGCATTCGTTTTATCGCTATCAATGACCATTATGACAGCAGGGAACATCACGGAAGTACCATAGAGATTGATACCGCATTTCAGACACTTTTATATGATCTTTACAGCAAGGATGTATCAGTTAAGGTAAAGGCTTCGATTGAAAATAAGTGTGCAAAGGGAGAATATGTTTTCGGACAGGTTCCCTTTGGATATGAAAAAAGCAAAGAAGAAAAAAATGCAGTTATTGTGAATGAACGAGAGGCAGAAATTGTGCGCTATATCTTTTCTCTTGCGGTGCAGGGGAAAACCAGTGTACAGATAGCAAGACAGCTTTTTGAGGAAAATGTACCCACTATCACGCAGATAAGAAAGCCGGAAAAGAAATATACAGATGGTAAAGTACGTTCGTGGAGTGCAACAAGTATCAGAAGGATATTGAATAATCGTTTTTATCTGGGAGAAATGGCATACGGAAAATCTGTCTGCAAGTCCGTAGGAAGTCAAAAGACGAGAGCTTTGCCAAAAGAAGATTGGAAAATAATTCGGAACAATCATGAGGCTCTCATTTCAGAGGAGATATATGATCAGGTATCATCTTTCAGAGCGGATTGTTCCACAAAGAGAAACAGAGAGAAGCATCCGCTTACAGGGAAATTGTATTGCGGTGGATGCGGTTATTCCATGGTTTATAAGCCACTACGCGAAAAGAACCGTTACAGGCGGTTTGAGTGCCGAAAACATGCTCTGTTGCAAATTCCGGATTGTTGCACTTACATGAATGCTGATCTACTCGAAGAAACCGTATTGATGATGCTGAATAAAGAGTTAATGCTTCGTGGAAATGCCATGAAACAGAAGGAAAGCCTGTCTTCATTTCAACGGGCAGGCATCCAGTCATTGAAAAAGAAACTGGAGGAATGCAGACAGAAACAAAAGCAGATTCGGGCAGAAAAGGATAATTTGTATGAACAGTATGCTTTGAAAGCAATCAGTAGTGAGGAGTATCAGAAACGTTCAAACGAGCTGACAGAGCGCTTATCTTCATTATCCGTAAAGGAATCCGATACAGCGGGAAAGCTTTCTGGATTGGAAAGCGAATACCAGAAAGCAGAGGCTGATATGAAGCAGATTATCCGGTATTCGCATATTGAAGAATTGACGCAGGAAGTGGTTGATGCTTTTATTAGAAGAGTTTATGCTTATAAAGACAAAAGGATAGAGATTGCGTGGAATTTCAGTATGGATTGCGGAGTAAGTCAGGCAAATGGAACTTAGCAATAACTATTCATCAATTTTTACAGGACTTAGCAACTATTTCACATTAACCCAACGAAGTTATGCAGGATTGCGAAATTTTTATTTGAAAAAATAAAAAAAGTTCGTAGCAATAACTTGACATCAACGGGCTATGGAAAAATGAATGTTTACGATGCACTGATGAAATTTTATGGGGTATAAAATTTATATACAAAGCGTAAAAAGATATAAAAAATTTATGAAGTGCTTTTTTTTGAGAACCAAGTACGATATAATGAAAGCAATACAGATTGGAGAGTGAAGCATGGAGAAAAAAGATTTATTAGCAAATTACGCAGCATCAAAACAGAATATGTGTATTACGAATGATACGATCTCGGACGGATTGTTTCAGGAGTATGGGGTAAACAGAGGACTTCGCGATGTCAACGGAAAGGGTGTATTGACAGGTCTGACCCGTATTTCAAAGATTGTGTCCTTCAAAGAGGAAAATGGAAAACAGGTGCCATGTGACGGTGAGTTATGGTATCGCGGATATAATGTAAAAACACTGATCAAATCCATTGGACCGAACGAATTCGGCTTCGAGAAAGCAGCATATCTGCTGCTGCTTGGAGAACTTCCGGATCAGGCGCAGCTGGATGAATTCTGTGAGGTGCTCGGCAACAGCCGGACACTTCCGACCAATTTTACCAGAGACGTTATTATGAAGGCGCCTTCTAAGGATATCATGAATTCCATGACACGAAGTATTCTGACACTTGCGGCCTATGATCCGTATACGACAGATTCTTCCATTGAGAACAATATCCGTCAGTGTATGCAGTTGATTGCCAATTTCCCGATGATCGCGGTATATGGATATCACGCATATAATCATTATGAAAATGATTCGAGTATGTATATTCACCGACCGGACCCAAAGCTTTCCACGGCAGAGAATTTCCTTCGTATGTTGCGGCCGAATAAGCAGTATACACAGCTGGAGGCACAGGTGCTTGATGTGGCACTGATGCTTCATATGGAGCATGGCGGCGGTAATAACAGTACGTTTACCACCCGTGTGGTTACTTCTGCCGGTACGGATACATATTCTGCCATCGCTGCAGCAATGTCTTCCCTGAAAGGACCAAAGCATGGCGGTGCCAACATCAAAGTTATGCAGATGATGAATGATATCCGGGAAAATGTGCATGACTGGAGCGATCGTGACGAGGTGAAGTCCTATCTTGGAAAGATGCTGGATGGACAGGTCTTTGATAAGAAGGGATTGATCTATGGTATGGGACATGCCGTGTATTCCCTGTCTGATCCGAGAGAGCGTGTGTTCCGCAGCTATGTGGAGCATCTCGCGGAGGCAAAAGGACGCCAGAAAGACATGAACCTTTACAATATGATAGAAGAAGTGGCTCCGGAACTGATCGCAGAAAAGCGTCATATTTTCAAGGGTGTCAGCCCGAATGTGGATTTTTACAGTGGTTTCGTATATGAAATGCTTGGCATTCCGTCGGAATTGTATACACCATTGTTTGCCATTGCAAGAATTGCAGGATGGAGTGCACACCGGCTGGAGGAGCTGGTGGGATGCAACAAAATTATTCGTCCAGCATATAAGAGTGTCATGGAAGAACTGGAATAAGATTATTACAGCGGACAGAATTGCATTTTATTTTGCTCTGTGCTAGTATGGAAACAGAAACTTTCGTGTGTTATAACTATAAAAGGGGAGAGGACTGATTATGAAAATAAAAGAAAAATATTATCGCTTTGCGGAAAAAGGGCAGCAGATACAGAGAGTAAACCGTTTTTTTGTAACAGAATATCTGATTTTTTATGCATTTATTCTGTTTATGCTCTGGGCATCAAGAGCAAAAGGAGTACGTTCTTTGGGCTTTGCGGCATTTGTCAGTGTGATTGCAGTAGTCTCCGGAGGTGCATTGCTCATTGGATGGAAGCGGCGTCCGGAATCGGAGCGGCTGAGATATCTGGCACTGATCGGGTTATATCTCGTATCATTTTTCATGACTTTTGCATATACGGAGAGCTTTATCCGTTTTCTGGGACTGGCTCCTTTTATCGGCTGTATTTTGTTTTTTGATCCGAAATATTCCAGAATCGGCGGCATCGGTTATCTTGTATTGAATGCGCTGACTGTCTTTGGTCAGATCCGTCAGCAGCCGGAAGGCGTAGCCGGGACAACCAATCTTGTACTGGATCTGCTGGCACTGGGGGTACTGGTATTTGCTGTGATCTTTACAACAAATGTGGCACAGAAATTCAACCATGATACCCGGCACAGTGAACAGCAGGAGCAGCGGAAGCAGCAGGTAATTTTAGACGATGTGATCGGTGTGGCGGAAGAAGTGCGTAAGGGTACGGAATCCGTGATGAAGATTGTCAATGATCTGAATGGATCGACAGAGGTGGTCAATGGTGCGATGAAAGATATTTCTTCCAGCACGCATAGCACGGCGGAAAATATCCAGACACAGACAACCATGACACAGGATATCCAGCATTCAATTGAGCAGACACTGGAAAGTTCCGAGAATATGGTAAAAGTGGCAAAGCAGTCCGGGGAACTGAATCAGAAGAGTATGGAGATCATGGAACATCTGAAGAAACAGTCCGCGGTAATCGCAGAGACAAACTCCGGAGTGGCAGATTCCATGAAAGCGTTACAGGAGCGTACCGAGGCAGTAAAGAGTATTGCAGATACCATCTTTTCCATTTCCAGTCAGACCAATCTGCTGGCGCTCAATGCTTCTATTGAGAGTGCCCGTGCAGGGGAAGCCGGAAAAGGGTTTGCTGTAGTGGCTGATGAAATCCGTCAGCTGGCAGAGAAAACCAGAAGTGAGACAGAAAGCATTGCACAGATTCTGGATGAATTGTTTAAAAATGCAGAGGATGCAGCAACGGCGGTGAGCCGTTCGATTGAGGCTACCAATGCGCAGGATTCCATGATTGCGAAAGCGTCTGAGAGTTTTTCGGGAATGAATGAGAATGTCAATACACTGGTTCAGGAGATCGAAGGCATTGACGGCATGTTAAACCGTCTGTCGGATGCAAACAATCAGATTGTAGACAATATCAGTAATCTTTCTGCAACAACGGAAGAAGTGACGGCCTCTTCCGTACAGGTAGCGGATCTGTCAGTTGAGAATTTAAACTATGCCGAGCAGGCAAAACAGAAACTTGACAACGTGCTTGCGGTATCTCATGAACTGGATAAGTACATAAAGTAAACAGATGGAATGAGATAAAGGTGCCTCAGCAGGAGAAATTCTGCTGAGGATTTTTACTACTATAACTTAGAAGGAGATAAAAATTATGAATGTAACAATGAAACAAGTCGAGGGCGGTGTATGTGCGGCTGCAGGATTTTCCGCAAACGGATTAAACTGTGGGTTAAATCCGGATCGGAACAAAAATGATCTGGCATTGATCTGGTCAGAGAAGGAGTGTACGGCAGCGGCTGTCTATACAACGAATAAAGTAAAGGGTGCACCAATCCTTGTGACAAAGAAACATCTGGCAGCAACCGGAAATAAGGCGAGGGCTGTTATTGTCAACAGTAAGAATGCCAATACCTGTAATGCAGACGGAGAAGAAAAGGCACAGATGATGTGTGATCTGGCTGCAGCAGAGCTGGGCATAAAGGCAGACGAGGTGATCGTGGCATCAACCGGTGTCATTGGACAGAAGCTTCCGATTGAACCGATCCGTGATCATGTGCAGGAGCTGGCACGCGGACTTTCTCCACAGAATCATGGAAAAGCAGCAAATGCCATCATGACAACCGATACCTATGCCAAGGAGACCGCGGTTTCTTTTACGCTTGACGGGAAGACCTGTACGGTTGGCGGTATGGCAAAGGGAAGTGGCATGATCCATCCGAATATGGCTACCACGTTAAATTTTGTTACAACCGATGTTGCGATTTCCTCAGAAATGATCCAGAAAGCACTTTCTGAGATTGTAAAGGTGACGTACAATTGTCTGAGCATTGATGGAGATACTTCTACCAATGATATGGTCAGTATTCTGGCAAACGGCATGGCAGAAAATACGCCAGTCACAGCAGAGGGAGAGGATTATGATACGTTCCGTCAGGCGCTGTATCAGGTACTCATGACGCTGACCAAGATGCTTGCCAAGGACGGTGAGGGAGCATCGAAGATGCTGGAGTGTACCTGTAGCGGTGCGCCGGATCAGGATACCGCAATCATTATTGCAAAGAGTGTGATCCGTTCCCCACTGTTTAAGTGTGCAATGTTTGGGGAAGATGCCAACTGGGGACGTATTTTATGTGCAATCGGTTATGCGGATGCGGAGTTTGATATCAACAAAGTGGATGTGGATCTGGCATCGTCCAAGGGAACCATTGCCGTATGCAGAAATGCTGCCGGTGTAGATTTCTCTGAGGAGAAAGCAAAAGAAATCTTAGAGGAAGATGAAATTTATATCAATATTGATCTGCATCAGGGAGAGGCATCTGCCAAAGCCTGGGGATGTGATCTGACGTATGATTATGTAAAAATTAATGGAGATTATAGGAGCTAGATAGAACATGGAAAAGAAAATCGGTTTTATCGGCTGTGGAAATATGGGAACAGCCATGATACAGGGAATTTTGGAATCCGGAAAATGCCCTCCGCAGGAGATGATGATTTCCTGTCGTACGAAGAAAACGCTGGAAGAAAAGAAAGCACAGTTCGGAGTGCAGATCAGTACGGACAACCGGGATGTGGCAGCATTTGCAGACATTTTGTTTGTGGCAGTAAAGCCACAGTTTTATGCCGAAGTGTTAGAGGAAATCAAGGATCTTCTTACAGAAGAGCAGATTCTGGTATCCATCGCGCCGGGAAAGACACTGGTATGGTTTGATGAAGTGCTCGGACGAAATTTAAAAGTGATTCGTACGATGCCGAATACCCCATCTATGGTCAAAGAAGGCATGATGGGTATGTGTGCGGGAGCACGTGTGACGGATGAGGATATGGCTCTGGTGCGGGATCTCTGCAGTGGATTTTCACAGACGGAAGTCATTTCGGAGCATCTGATGGATGTGGTTACTGCCGTCAGCGGAAGCTCTCCGGCCTATGTATTTATGTTTATTGAAGCCATGGCAGATGCAGCAGTGGCTGGTGGAATGCCGAGACAGCAGGCGTACAAATTTGCCGCACAGGCGGTACTTGGAAGTGCAAAGATGGTTCTTGAGACGGGAAAACATCCGGGAGAACTTAAAGATATGGTATGCTCTCCGGCAGGAACCACCATTCAGGCAGTGCGTGTGCTGGAGGAAAAAGGCATGCGCAGCAGCGTGATCGAGGCAATGATGAAGTGCCTGGATATCTCCCGCAATATGTAAAACCGTTTACTTGCTTTTTCTGTTGAAAATGTGTAGAATAGAACCATCAACAGATTTAGGAGAGAAGGAAATATGAGTCAGGCAAAGGTAGATAAATATAAGAAAGAAAAAGCCAATCGTAAAAAAGAGATGGCAAAGCAGAAAACGGAAAAAATCATTGGTATCATCTGTGGATGTGCAATTTTAGTTGCCATCGTTGGATGGGCCGGTTATACCGGATACAATTATTATGAGGATAATAAGCCGGCACAGACGTATTATACCAATACTTCTGCATTGTCCAGCTACGTGAGTGGATTAAACACAGAGGCACAATAAGATCTGCTTATCAGATATTTGCATGTGGGGCATCACCGATCGGGTGATGCCTTTTCCAATGCCTCGGATACTGCACCGATGAGCAGACGACAGGTATACTGGTTGTTTTTGGAATATGTAAGATCCGTAAGGGACTGGCTGGAAATAATCTGTTTTGCCAGTTCATCGAGCGTAGGACGGACCAATGGGTACATGGTTTCTACAGTTTCATCCAGATGAACCATGGTGATTTCGTTGATATGGTCTTTGTCGACAGATACCTGTACATCGAACGGATTTCCGTCAATCATGACAGAAGAGGTATAGACACCCGGAACGTACATGGTTTCCACCGCTTCGTTGTCTGCGGACTGTTTGTGGGAACTGCCGAGCAGGATTCCAAGGAAGATCACAAGCAGGATACCAAGTCCTGTGATGACACCTGCAAACACAAGTTTTTTCATATGAAGAACGACAATTCTGGTTTTTGCACTCATTTGTTACCTCCATTTCCAGCTTTGGTATATTCTATGCAGGGAATATCTATTCATGCGTTTAATTTTAAACTTCCCATTGGTATAAATTTTTCAAAATGTATAAAAAATTCAAAAAGTGGTTGACAGAAGAGCATGTATCTGTTATTATCTTATCTGTGCTCACGAGAGAGCTTACATATGCGATAGTGGCGTAGTTGGTAACGCGCGACCTTGCCAAGGTCGAGACCGCGGGTTCGAGCCCCGTCTATCGCTCTTGAAAAAGCAGCTGGAAACATAGAGGATATGGGTTCGGCTGTTTTTCTTTTATCATTCCGCAGGTTTTGTCTATTGTAAAAAGGACGCGTTTTATTTATAATAAAGGCAGGGGTAAAAGAGGGGCAAAAACAAATGAAAACGAGGTTTGGGAGGTGCATCAGATGAAGAGTGCAAGATCGTTTAAAGAGTTCGAAGCACTGAATGGAATCAGCATGGAGGAGGTACTGACAGTGTTTGAGGCAGTGTCAGAAGCATTTCCGATGATTGTGGCAGCAAATCTTACAAAAAATACATATACCATGATCAAGGATGACGGATTTCTGGCAAATGACATGCCGAGCAGTGGAAAATATGATGATCTGATTGATGTCGGGGTGGAAAACATACACCCGAATTACCAGCGTGCGTTTCTGGACAATTTCTCCAGGGAACGTCTGTTACAGATGCTGGGGCAGGGACGGAAAGAAGTCTGCGTCAAGCTGTATCAGAAGGGACGGGGAGATCGCTATCAGTGGGTATCTACACATGTGATCCGTGTGAGGGACAAAGATGGGGATGTGTGTCACGTCTGCATTAATAAATTTCTGGACGAATGCAGCAGTTGTGGAGAACAGCAGAGAGTCTGCCGTGCTCCGTACTGAATTTATTCCTTGTCGTTCTCGGAACCGCTGTCTGTTTTGTTGCGGGAACGGTAAAAGAAAAATCCGCAGATGGACAGGGCAATCATGACAGCAAACATCAGAATGACAAATGTGTAATCCGCTTTGTTTAATGCGTTGCCGCTTAAGACAGAAAGAAAGATTGCCGGCATACGGCCAATTGCACAGATAATGATCCAGTGGGAAAGCTTTATGTCGGTCAGTCCGACGAGATAAGATAACAGGTCTTTGGGAGTTCCGGGTATGAGGAAGAGCAGAAAAATGATGCTCTCCGAACGCCTGGAACTTTTTAATATTTTTACAGATTCTATTTTTTCACGGCTTACAAACAATTCCACAAACTTCATGCCGAAACGGCGCACAAACAGAAAGATGATGACGCTTGCAGTTGTCATGGCAAAATCACAGATCAGTGTACCACGGATTACCCCGAAAGCGTATCCGGCACCAATTTCAAAAGGACCACCGGGAATTACCGCAAGGAGTACCTGCAGGATGTTCATTCCAATAAAACCAAGGACTCCCCATATTCCTTTGTCATTGACCCAGACACGGAATTGTTTGGGATCCGATACAAAATGAACCAGGGGACGCCCGATAAAATATCCGATCAGGATTACAAAAACAATGGTAATGATAGCCAGTATCCGTTTGATTTGTTTTGTCTTTTTCTCGTTGTGATTATCCAAGTCGAACACCTCCTATTTTAAGTTCATTCTAACCGTAACTATAGGCTTTTGGTGAAAACTTGTCAATTCTTATCGGAAAATCATTTGCTTTTACCGGTAAAATTCTTATAATAGAAAAATGGAGGGAAAATTATGTTATTTTATCTTGCTCCGATGGAGGGAATTACGGGATATATTGTGCGCAATGCTTATGCACATTATTTTCCATATATAGATAAATATTTTACACCGTTTATCCCGGCAGCAAAAAAAATGAGCAAAAAAATAAAGCGGGATCTGGCAGCGGAAAATAATGAGCAGATCCGGCTGGTGCCGCAGCTGATCGGAAACCGTGCCGATGAATTTCTGATGATGATTCGGCAGCTGGAAGAGTTGGGATTTACCAGTGTCAATCTTAATTTTGGCTGCCCGTCCGGAACCGTTGTCTCGAAAAGAAAAGGGGCCGGATTTCTGGCAGATCCGAAAGAACTGGAAATGTTGCTGGAAGAAGTGCTGGAGAACAGTCCACTTGCGGTATCGGTAAAGACCAGAGTCGGAATCAAAGACCCGGATGAGTGGGAAGCTCTCTGCGGTGTCTATGCAAAGTTTCCGCTGGAAGAACTGATTATTCATCCGCGCCTGCAGAACGATTATTACAGCGGAACACCGCGGATGGAAACATTTGCCCGTGCTCTGGAGCAGATCCATGTGCCGCTCTGTTACAATGGAGATATATGCAGTGTGGAAGATTATAAGAAAGTGACAGCTGATTTCCCGGCTATTGATCGCATCATGATCGGCAGGGGATTACTGGAAAATCCCGGACTGGTCGGAGAAATCAAAGGAAACCCACCGGCAGATAAAGCCAGGCTGCGGGCGTTCCATGATGAAATTTTAGAGGGATGTCTGGATACTTTCCGTGCGGAAAAAGATGTCGTTTTTCATTTGAAAGAAATCTGGTTTTATCTGACAAAGTCATTTCCGGACAGAGAGAAATATTTAAAGCTGATCCGGAAATGCCAGTCTCTGCCGGAGTATAAACTGATAGTACAGCAGATTTTCTCATAGACATTTTGAGAGAATAAGGTATAATGAAAAGTAAAAGTCCAGGACAAGAGATAGGGGATTAACAATGAGTTTAGCAGATAAAATATTTGTAACTATGTGTCAGGATATTCTGGAGAACGGGACAAGTACCGAGGGCGAAAAGGTACGGCCGCACTGGGAGGATGGTACAAGTGCCTATACGATTAAGAAATTCGGTGTGGTGAACCGTTATGATCTGTCGAAAGAGTTTCCGGCAATCACACTGCGCAAGACGGCAATCAAGACATGTACGGAGGAAATGCTGTGGATCTGGCAGCGCAAATCCAACAATATCCATGATTTAAACAGTACCGTCTGGGATGAATGGGCAGATGAAAACGGTTCCATCGGAAAAGCGTACGGCTATCAGCTGGCACAGAAACATCAGTATCGTGAGGGAATGATGGATCAGGTGGACCGGGTGATTTATGATCTGAAAAATAATCCGTTCAGCCGCCGGATTCTGACCAATATTTATGTGCATCAGGATCTGCATGAGATGAATCTGTATCCGTGTGCATACAGCATGACCTTTAATGTGACACAGAAACAGGGAGATGACAAACTGACTTTAAATGCAATTTTGAATCAGCGTTCGCAGGATGTGCTTACTGCAAATAACTGGAATGTATGCCAGTACGCAGTGCTGATGCATATGCTGGCACAGGTGTGTGACATGAAAGTGGGAGAACTGGTACATGTCATTGCGGACGCACATATTTATGACCGGCATGTGGAACTGGTAAAAGAGCTGATCACGCGCCAGCAGCATCCGGCACCGAAATTCTGGCTGAATCCGGAGATTAAAGATTTTTATCAGTTTACACCGGATGATATCAAAGTGACCGATTATGTGACCGGTCCGCAGATCAAAAACATTCCGGTGGCAATATAGCAGTCAGGAGGGAGAAAATCATGAATATCATTGCAGCAGTAGATAAAAATTGGGCAATTGGGAAAAATAATGAGCTTCTGGTACGGATTCCGATGGATCAGAAATTTTTCCGGGAGACAACGACCGGGAAAGTTGTCGTGATGGGACGAAAGACGCTGGAGAGTTTTCCAAATGGTCTTCCGCTGAAAAACCGTACCAATATTGTGCTGACACATAATCCGGCGTATCAGGTTAAAGATGCGATTGTCGTGCATTCCATGGAAGAGCTGCACAGGGAACTGAAAAAGTATGATACCGATGACGTCTATGTGATTGGCGGACAGAAAATATATGAGCAGCTTTTGGATGAGTGTGATGTTGCACATATTACAAAAATCGACTATGCATATGACGCGGATGCGTATTTCCCGAATCTGGATGAAAAACCGGAGTGGAAAATTACCGCAGACAGTGAAGAACAGACATATTTTGATCTGGAATTTTATTTCTATAAATATGAAAGAGTGCAGAAGTAATGAGTGATTTTATCTTTAGCGTCAATGTCACATTTCCTATTTTTCTGGTGATGGTTATAGGCTGGGTACTGCATCAGATCGGTATGCTGGATGAGCATTTTGTCACCGTGGCAAACCGTTTCAATTTTAAGGTGACACTGCCGTTTATGCTGTTTCGGGATATTGCTTCCGTAGAAATATCAAAAGTATTTGATCTGAAATTTGTATTGTACTGTGCAATTGTCAGCAGTATCTGTTTCTGGGGCATCTGGGGGATCAGTAAATTTGCGGTCAAAGATGACAGTATCCGTGGTGCGTTTGTACAGTCTTCGTTCCGAAGCAGTGCAGCCGTCATGGGAATGGCATTTATCAACAATATTTACGGATCTTCTGCCATGGGTCCGCTGATGATCGTGGGAGCGGTTCCGCTGTACAATGTGTATTCCGTTATTGTACTGACATTTGAGGCGCAGGACGAGGAAGGAAAACGGGATAAGGGAAAAATTAAGCAGGCACTGGTCAATATCGTGAAAAATCCGATTATTGATTCGATTTTTCTGGGACTTGTTGTTTCCCTTCTGGGGATTCATTTTCCGACCATTGTCAATAAGACGATTAACTCTGTCGCACAGCTTGCAACACCGCTGGCACTGATTGTGATCGGTGCGGGATTTGAGGGGCGCAAAGCTATCGCAAAGATCAAACCGACGTGCTGGGCAGCTGCCATCAAACTGGTGATCCAGCCACTGGTCTTTTTACCGGTAGCAGCTTATATGGGATTTTCCGGGGAAAAGATTATTGCAATTTTAATTATGCTGGCATCCCCGACAACGCCAAGCTGTTACATCATGGCAAAGAGTATGAAAAATGATGGGGTTCTGACGGCGAGTGTTATTGTTGCAACGACGTTGTTTGCGGCATTTACGCTGACGTTCTGGATCTTTTTACTTCGCACATTTGGACTGATATAGGAGGATATCATTTTTATGGATATTACAGGAAGAAAATTATTCGTAAAGGCTCTGGAGGAAGAAGGGGTAGACACTATCTTTGGGTACCCGGGTGGAACCGTTACGGATTTATTTGATGAATTATATAAGACTGACAGTATCAACCTGATCCTGCCGCGGCATGAGCAGGGACTGATTCATGAGGCAGAAGGATATGCCAAGTCTACCGGACGGGTGGGCGTATGTCTGGTAACGAGCGGACCGGGAGCGACCAATATCATTACCGGACTGGCAGATGCCCATTATGACAGCATTCCGCTGGTATGTTTTACCGGACAGGTGCCGCTTGGACTGATCGGAAACGATGCATTTCAGGAAGTGGACATTGTTGGTATGACGAGAAGCATTACCAAGTATGGTGTGACGGTGCGAAGACGGGAAGACCTCGGAAAGATTATTAAGATGGCATTTTATATCGCCCAGACCGGGAAACCGGGACCGGTACTGATTGATATTCCAAAGGATATCCAGACGGCATCCGGATCGGCAGAGTACCCTTCCCATGTGGATATCCGTGGATATAAGCCGATTCACGGGGTACATATCGGACAGTTGAAGAAAGCTTATAAAATGCTTAAGTCTGCAAAGAAACCTCTGATTCTTGCCGGCGGAGGTGTCAACATCAGCCATGCGGGAGAGAAGCTGAAGAAATTTATGGAAAAAGAAAATGTTCCGGTTGTCACAACAATCATGGGCAAAGGCGCAGTGCCGACCACACATCCGCTGTATATCGGAAACTGTGGAATGCATGGAAAGTACGCAGCCAATATGGCAGTTATGGAATGTGATCTGCTCTTTTCCATCGGTACCCGTTTCAATGACCGGATTACCGGAGATTTAAATGAATTTGCACCGCATGCACAGATTGTTCATATTGATGTGGATACTGCTTCCATCTCGCGTAATGTGGTTGTGGATGTGCCGGTGGTTGCAGATGCAGGTGTGGCGCTTGAAAAGCTGTTAGAGTGGGCAGAGAAAAAGGATACGGCAAAGTGGCAGGAACAGATTCACAGGTGGGAGAAAGAGAATCCGCTTGCCATGCGCAGGGACCGTGGGATCAGTCCACAGATGATCATGGAGCACATTAATGCACAGTTTCCACACAGTATTTATGTGACGGATGTCGGGCAGCATCAGATGTGGGCAACCCAGTATCTGGAACTGGATGAACAGAGTCAGCTCATCACATCCGGCGGTCTGGGAACGATGGGATTCGGATTTCCGGCCGCAATCGGAGCAAAAATTGCAAATCCAAAGAAACCGGTCGTGTGTATCACGGGAGATGGCGGATTTCAGATGAATATTCAGGAGATGGCAACGGCGGTAACACAGGGTACCGGAATTACGATCTGTCTGCTGAACAATAATTATCTTGGTATGGTCCGCCAGATGCAGGAACTGTTTTATGGAAAGCGTTACAGTGCGACCTGTCTGCGCCGGCGCCCATCCTGTCCGGGTGGATGCAAGGGACCAAATGACCAGTGTCCGGAATATGTTCCGGATTTCGTGAAACTGGCAGAAAGCTATGGAGCATACGGAATCCGTGTAGAGAAGGAAGAAGACATTGATGCAGCGTTTGCGGAGGCAAAGAAGCATACGGATGCACCGACGATCATTGAATTTATGATTGCCACCGATGAACTGGTACTTCCGATGGTAAAGAGCGGAAATCCGATGAGTGAAATGATTTTAAAATAGGAGGAAAGCAATGTCTGAAATGAAAAAGCGCTGGATTGCATTGTATGTAGAAAATGATGTAGGTGTACTTGCGAAGGTTTCCGGACTGTTTTCCGGAAAATCCTACAATTTACAGTCACTGACGGTTGGTACGACGGAAGATGAGACGGTTTCCCGTATGACGATCAGTGTGGAGAGTGATGATATCACGTTTGAGCAGATCAAAAAGCAGTTAAATCGTATGGTTGAGGTAATCAAGGTGATCGACCTGACAAATGTTCCGCTTCGGTTAAAAGAGCTGATGTTTGTCAAGATTATGGAACTGAATGAGACACAGATGACGGAAGTGTTTCAGATTGCACAGGCCATGCGTGTGGATGTGGTGGATATCGGAATCGGCAGTGTTATGCTTGAGTGCAGAAGAACAGAGCAGAAACATGACGATCTGATTGCCATCTTAAAGAAAAAGTTTAAGCATATTTCCGTTGTGCGCGGAGGTTCGGTTGCTATCGAATCAATCAGCACAGAGTGCAGATAAAAATGCTGCCCGTGGTGGTCTTTGGCCACTGCGGACAGCGTTTTTAAATGAAAGGACCGATAAGATTAACGGGCAGTTACTTCGACAATCTCTCCGACATACATCATATGCATATCGTGATCGCTGTACCATTTATCCATCAGTGTGGAATCGGTAAAACTGTCTTCGCTGACCGGTACGGCAGCCATCTTTCTGCATAAAAATACCAGATTGGCTTCATCCGGATAAGGAATGTCATGCCGGAATGCCTTTGTCAGTCCGGCAGCGGCGAATTTGTCTTCTTCTCCGCGGCCACTGTGACTGCCGCAGTAATTTAACGCATCGCGGTCGTCTTCATTCAGGAAAGACAAAGAGAACAGATCTCCGTTGTCTAAAAATTCTTTGGTATAGCGGGAATCACGGATAAAAATAAATACAACGTTTTTTCCCCAGAGGACGCCTACACCTCCCCAGCTGACGGTCATAGTGTTGCATCTGGTTTTGTCTCCGGCGGAAACTAAAGCCCATTCTTTTCCTATTTTGGTAAATGGATTGAATTCCATCTTATCGATTGGATATGGTTGAAATGTGTGCATAACAAGCCTCCTGATTTATTTTATGTATCAACAGTATAACAGTGTAACCTTTTTTTTACAAGATGCATACTATGAATCAAATGCAGCTGTCTGGAACTGTTTGATGCCACTGCAAAGAAACGTGGCAGGTTTTCTGGCAGGAAGAGAGGGAGATCATGTATGGATCAGAATAGAGTGGAAAATCAGGTGGATGAGGGAACGCTTCAGATTCACCTGACAAATGCTTCGACGGGAATTCCGGTGAAAGGAGCAAGGATTACCATATCTTATACGGGAGGTCCGCAGCAGGTGCTGGAGGAGGTGGATACCGACGATTCTGGAAACACTGAGAAGATTACGCTTGATGCTCCTCCACTGGAGTACTCCATGGAGCCGGGTGAAAACCAGCCATATGCGGAATATACGATCAAGGTGCAGGCCACAGGCTATCGGGACATTACGGTTTCGGCGATCAATATCCTGTCCGGGGAAGATGCGACGCAGGAAGTGGTAATGGAGGCACAGGATGCGCCGGGCGATCCGATTGATACGATCGTGATTGATGCACATACCCTGTATGGAGAATATCCACCGAAAATTCCGGAGAGTGAAATCAAGACGGTGGAGGAGACCGGAGAAATTGTCTTAAGCCGTGTAGTAATTCCGGAATATGTTGTGGTACATGACGGAGCACCGGGAGATTCCACAGCTGCGAATTATTATGTGCGCTACCGGGATTATATTAAAAATGTAGCTTCCAGTGAAATCTATGCGACCTGGCCGGATGCCACAATCCGTGCCAATGTGCTTGCTATTATGTCATTTACTTTAAACCGGGTTTATACGGAATGGTACCGGGGCAAAGGGTATGTGTTTACCATCACATCTTCCACGGCATACGATCACAAATTTATTTACGGAAGAAATTTCTTCCAGAGTATTTCACAGGTAGTGGATGAAATGTTTGAAAATTATCTGTCCCGGCCAAATGTCCGTCAGCCAATTCTGACACAGTACTGTGACGGACAGAGAGTGACCTGTCCGGACTGGATGTCGCAGTGGGGAAGCAAATATCTGGGTGATCAGGGATATTCTGCCATTGATATTCTGCGCAGTTATTACGGAAATGATATGTATATTAATTCCGCGGAGGGAATTTCCGGAATTCCGGCATCCTGGCCGGGATATGATCTGGGCGTGGGAGCAAGCGGACCAAAGGTACGTCAGCTGCAGGAACAGCTGGCAAGAATTTCGCGTGCTTATCCGGCGATACCGACGATTACGGTGGACGGAGTTTACGGATCAAGGACGAGGGAAGCGGTGGAAAAGTTTCAGTCGGTTTTCGGACTTCCGGTAACCGGTATTGTGGACTATCCGACCTGGTATAAAATTTCAGATATTTATGTTGCGGTTTCCCGTATCGCAGAACTTGTATAAAAGAGAGGAAAAATACGGATGAAAAATTATAAAATTACCGTGTCATATGATGGCACCAGATATAAAGGATGGCAGGTATTAAAAAGCACCGATGCAACCATACAGGGAAAGCTGCAGATGGTGCTTTCGGCGCTTGCCGGGCATCCGGTGGAAGTGATCGGTTCCGGAAGAACCGATGCCGGAGTTCATGCAATCGGGCAGGTGGCTAATTTCCATCTGGACGAACATTTTTCGGCAGAGGAAATTTTTGAAGATCTGAACCGGCACCTTCCGGAAGATATCGCAGTGACAAAAATAAAGGAGGTCGATGACCGGTTTCACAGCAGATATCAGGCTGTGGAAAAGACCTACCGTTACCGGATACGGACAAGTCCGGTGCCGAATGTATTTGAACGAAAATTTTTGTATCAGTATGGACAAACGCTTGATGTGGATAAAATGAAAAAAGCGGCACAGGCACTTGTGGGAACACATGATTTTGCTTCTTTTTGCGGAAACCGTCATATGAAAAAATCAACGGTCCGTACCATTTTTTCCATTGATCTGGTGGAAAGAGATGGTGAGATTGAGATCCTGTATTGTGGCAATGGATTTTTACAGAACATGGTAAGGATTCTCACGGGAACATTGATTGAAGTGGGAAGAGGCGAACGGGCTCCGGAAAGTATGCCGGCACTTCTTAAGGCAAAGGAACGGAAGCAGGCGGGCTATACGGCACCGCCGCAGGGATTACGATTGGAGAAAGTGACATATGAGACAATGGATGGTCGCTGCTAAAAAAGCGGATTTTTATGCGATTGCAGAGAAATTTCATGTGGATCCGGTTGTGGCAAGGATTATCAGAAACCGCGAGGTAATCGGAGAAAAAAATATCCGGATTTATCTGGGTGGGAACCTTTCGGACCTGTCAGATCCTCATCAGATGAAAGATATGGACCGGCTGGTGGAGATTCTTGCACAAAAGATCCGGAAACAGGTGCATATCCGGATTATCGGCGATTATGATGTGGATGGTGTGACTTCCTCCCATCTGTTTCTGATGGCTTTGCGGCGTGTGGGAGCAAAAGTGGACGTGGTTATTCCACACCGGATACAGGACGGATATGGGCTAAGCCTGCATTTATTACAACAGGCGAAAGAAGATGGTGTGGATACAATTCTGACCTGTGATAACGGTATTGCCGCTATCGATGAGATTGCGTGGGCAAAAGCACAGAAAATGACAGTACTTGTGACCGACCACCATGCAGTCCCGTTTGAAGAACATGAGGGAAGAAGAACAGAGAAAAAGAGTCTGGCAGATGCCGTGGTAAATCCGCATCAGCAGGACTGCGGGTATTCGTATAAAGAGCTGTGCGGCGCCGGTGTGGCATGGAATGTCATCCGTGTATTGTATGAAAATTATGATATGGACAAAAGAGAAGCGGAAGATCTGCTGGATTTTGTTGCTATGGCAACTGTCTGTGATGTCATGTCGCTCACCGGGGAAAACCGTATTCTGGTAAAAGAGGGATTAAAGAGAATCCGTCATACGAAAAACATCGGATTGCAGGCACTTATGCAGGCATGCAATGTACAGCCGGAGAATATCAGTGCATACCATTTTGGTTATGTCTTAGGACCATGTGTCAATGCAACCGGCAGACTTGACACGGCAAGGCATGCCCTTCGGCTGTTTGAGACCGGGCAGGAAACGGAGGCAGAAGAGATTGCCCGGGATCTGGTTGATCTGAATCAGGAACGCAAGGAGTTGACACTGCAGGGCGTGGAAATGGCAAAGAAACTCTGTGAGGAAGGTGGATATGAGAATGATCCGGTGCTTGTTCTGTTTCTGCCGGATGTCCACGAAAGCATTGCAGGACTGATTGCCGGAAGAATCCGGGAAATGTATAACCGGCCGGTATTTGTGCTGACGCGGGGAGAAGAGGGAGTCAAAGGCAGCGGAAGATCGACTGAAAATTATTCCATGTATGAAAATATGTGTGGATGTGCGGAACTGTTTACAAAATTTGGCGGACATCCGATGGCGGCAGGGTTATCCCTTCCAGAAGAAAATGTGGAAAAATTCCGCAGAAAAATTAATGAAAACTGTCCGCTTACGGTGGAGGAAGTCTGCCCGGATATTCACATTGACATGGCCATGCCGGTGGGATATGCGAGTACGGAACTGGTCCATCAGTTTGCACTTTTGGAGCCGTTTGGAAAAGACAATCCATCTCCACTGTTTGCAGACCGGAATCTGTCCATCAGCCGCATGTGGGTGATAGGAAAGAACCGGAATGTTCTTCGGATGAGTGTTCTTTCGGAATACGGACAGCCGGTTCCGGTTATTTTCTTTGGGGATGTGGAGACGTTGTTTGCATATTTTACCGAAAAGTTTGGTCAAAAAGAGGTGGAGAATGCGCTGCATGGCAGAAAAAACCGGATTTTATTTTCTATGGTGTATACAGCAAAGATTGATTTTTATCAGGGAAATGAAAATCTGCAGCTTGAGATGAAATATTATCGCTGATTCCATTGAAAAAACGGGAAAGAAATTGTAAAATAAATGCAATGGAGGGCAAGTAATGTTCGGAAAAAAGAAACAAAAACATGAAACACTGGTACGGATGAGAAACCTGGCACAGCTGGATGAAGGCTTTTTTGCCCATATGAAGGACGGAAAAGATATGTTTGATGCAACCGCAAGGGAAATCAGAGAAACATATCAGCAGCTGGGAGCCGGAATCACCCAGATACAGGAAAATATAAAAGAAGCATCACAAATGGCAGCAGACAACGGAGAAAAGGAGCAGGAGCTGACCGGACAGCTGGCGTCATATCAGGAGCAGGAAGTACAGTCATCGGAAAAAAGAGAGCAGATGCTGCAGAATTTTGCACAGATCGAACAGGAGATGGCACAGCTGGTGGAGGAAAACAAACATTTCACCACGCCATCCAAATTCCTGAACGAATTTCCGGTTGCACTCAAGGCGGAAAATGAAAAGACCCGAGAGGAACTGGAAAAGATGCAGGATTGCGGAAAGCAGATGGGAGTGCTTGCCCTCAATGCGGCGATTGAAGCCGGGCGTATGGGAGAGGGAGGAAAACAGTTTGTTACGGCGGCAGAAACGATCCGTGTATCTGCGGGAACGTATGATGAGCTGATTGATCAGGCACATAAGAGGCTGGCAGATTCGGATGAAAGAATTGCAGAGCTGGAAGAGCAGGTACACCGGATGGTTACATTGCTGAAAGAAAACAATGTGGCAATGACCAAACTGATGAAATCCTGTCAGGAGGCTGCGCGTCAGGCACAGGAATGGAATCGTTTAAAACCATGTCCAAATTTCAAAGAGATGGAAAACCAGATTGTTGTGCTTCGCAATGCAGATGAGGAAATTGCCAAATCCGAGGAACGCAACCGGATGCAGATGGAGGATTTTACAGAAGAAATGGAGAGTCAGAAGAAAAATTTTGATGAACTTCTTCAATCCATGGAAACCGTGTACCGGCATGCGGCAGAACGCAAAAAATAAAAGGAAAAAGAAAAAAGAAAAGGAGCTGACCAGAGAGGCCAGCTCTTTTATTATTCCACAGAAAAATTGTTATCGGTTTTGGATGAGGTGGCGGCAGCTTTAGCACGCGCCCAGTTGTGGCGGTAAACCACATGGTACATGACTGCGGCAAGAACAAATGCACAACATACATCAAAGAAAGAATGCTGTTTGATAAACATCGTTGCCAGAATGATGCTGACCGTCAGAATCAGTGTCAGGAGACAGACCAGCTTGTTTTTGCGCAGCTTTTTATTGTGTGTCACCGCAAGATAAATGCCGAGCGAATTATATACATGGATACTCGGAAACAGATTCGTCGGAGTATCACCGGCATATAGGCGTTCACAGAGCATGGTGCACAGATTGTGGTGTGTGAAATAGGTCGGACGCAGATACTGACCGTTCGGGTATACCGTGGAGATGATTAAAAAGATTGTCATTCCGGTAAACAAAAACGCACACAATTTATAGTAATCTGTTTTATTATGTAATGCCATATAGGCGATGCCCCATCCGACAAAAGGAAACCAGAGCAGATAAGGGATGACAAAGTATTCACAAAACGGAATATAATCATCAATCGGTACATGGATGACATGAAAATGTGTCGTGACGGTTTTTTCTACATAGTTAAACCATGCCATGTACACGAAAAAATATAACAAAATCCATAAATGTTTATATTTTTCATAATATTTTCGGAACACAAACGTCCGCTTACTTTGGGTTTCCGGCAACATAAATACTCCTTTTATATCTGTGTGCAGATCTTTTTTCTTTTGTTCTGAAACTGATTATAGCACGGGGAAAAAAGCACGACAATATAAAACCCGCAATGTTCATAAAACTTTAAAAATTTGGCACATTGACAACCTCTTGTGCTTTTGTATAATACAATAGTGACGGAGGATAAGAATTTTGAAAAAAGCACGAATGAAAAGAAAACAGAGAAGAAAACTGATATGGATGGTGGCAGGACTGGCCGTTCTTTTGTATCTGGGACTGGCCGTTTATTTCCACAATCACTTTTTCCCAAAAACGACATTAAATGGAAGAAAAGCGGGAGGGTATACCGCGCAGAAAGTGATGGATGAGATTACGGAAGAAATCCATTCCTACCAGTTAAAGATAGCAACAAGAGACAAGCATACAGAAAAAATTCCCGGACAGGATATTTCGCTGGAACCACAGTGGGGAGACGAAATAACAGAGCTGGTACACGCACAGAATATGTTTGCATGGCCGGTAAAAATTTTCCAGAAACAGACATTGAAAAATACAACACTTGTCGACTATGACAAAGATAAGCTGCAGACACAGATCGATGCATTGGACTGTATGGATGCAGACAATCAGACGGCACCGGAGAATGCTTCGGTTTCTTCTTATGATAAGACGGAAGGATTTACCGTGGTTGGGTGCGTCATGGGAACGACCATTGATGCAGAGAAAATGTATCAGGCAGTGCAGGAGGCGGTGGAAGGATTAAAAGAGAACCTCTCTCTGGAAAAAGCCGGCGTTTATGAAGATCCGACGGTTTTAGATGATGATGAGAATCTGGTAAAAGCCGTAAAGAAAATGAACGGGTATGCAAAGACAAAGATTACATTTACCGTGGGAGATTCCAAAGAGGTACTCGATGCTTCCGTATTTGGTGACTGGTTCCGGTTAAATAAAAAGTTAAAACCGGTACTGGACCAGGAGTGTGTAAAAGCATACGTCAGTGATCTTGCAAAAAAATATAATACCTGTTACAGTGCCAAAACGTTAAAGACTTCTTACGGAAAGACGGTTACGATTCCGGAGAGCCATTATGGATGGAAGATTGATACGGAAAAGGAAATCGCCCAGATTACGAGTGAGATCAAAGCCGGGAAAGCAGTGGAAAGAGAACTGAATTATTCCATGACAGCCAATTCCCATGGAAAAAATGATTATGGCGATTCTTACGTTGAGATCAATCTGACGGCACAGCATATGTTCTTATATAAAGATGGAAAACTGGTGATTGATTCGGATTTTGTATCGGGAAATGTATCGAAAAATAATGCGACACCGACCGGTGCATATGGCGTGACATATACCGAGAAAAATGCAACTTTGCGCGGAGAAAACTATGAGACGCCGGTTACATACTGGATGCCTTTTGCGGGAAATGTCGGTATGCATGATGCCTATTGGCGCAGCAAGTTCGGAGGAAGTATTTATAAATATGCAGGATCACATGGCTGCATCAATCTTCCGCCGGAAGTCGCAAAGGTAGTATTTGAAAATGTTAAGAAGAATTATCCGGTGCTGGTGTATGAACTTCCTGGAACGGAAAGTACCGATGCAACAGATAAGGGAGAAGCAAAAAAGGTCGTAAAACTGATTGACGCACTCGGAACCATTACAAAGGATTCCAAAGAAGCGGTGCAAAAGGCAAGAAATGCGTATGATAAACTGACTGCCAATGATAAGGTGTATGTCACAAATTATGATAAATTAAAGAAAGCAGAAGAAAAATTACAAAAATTGCAGAAAAATTCAAAGGAATAGGGGATACTTGACAAAATTGATAAAAAACTGCAAAATGTAACTGCGCAACCGTTTAACATGCAATGGATGCATAGGTGTGCAGTTAGGAGAAGAATATGAAAAAGGGAAATGTAATCACCATTTCGGATGTTGCGGAAGCACTTGGCGTTTCCAAAACGACAGTCAGCCGGGCAATATCCGGAAAGGGAAGAATCGGTGAGGCAACAAGGCAAAAAGTCTTGGCTTATATAGAGGAGCATGATTATAAACCGAATGTAATTGCAAGAGGACTTGCACAGTCAAAAACATTCAATCTCTGCGTGGTTATGCCGGAGGATTATGCACTGGTAGATCTTCCGTTTTTTCAGGAAGTCATTACAGGAATTCAGGAAATTGCAGGAATGAATGAGTACGACATTCTGTTGTGTATCTGTCAGGAAAATGATATTACAGGTCTTGAACGCGTCGTGAGAAACCGCAAGGTGGACGGAATTGTGCTGCTGCGGACCTTTTTAAAAGACCCGCAGATTGAACTGCTTTTAGAAAAAAAGATTCCGTTTGTTACAACCGGTAGTACTACCTACCGCAAAGTCAAACAGGTGGACAATGACCAGCAGAGCGCCTGCCGCGAACTGACATCTATTTTACTGATGCGCCAGATGAAGCATATCGCTCTGCTCGGAGGAAGTGAATCTTTCGTAGTCAACCAGAACCGGTATAAAGGATACCAGCAGGCATATCAGGAAGCGGGAAGAGAAGTGGAAGAAACGCTTGTTTACCGGAATTTGGAGAGCCGTGCCTTTATGGATCGTGCAGTGGAAGAAGTGCTGGAAAAAGGGGCGGATTGTATTGTCTGCATGGATGATGCCATCTGCATACAGGTACTTCGCAAGCTGCGGCAGGAACACATAAAAGTGCCGCAGGATATCCGTGTGGCATCGTTTTACAACAGTTCCGTGCTCGAGAACAACATACCATCGATCACTTCGTTGTCTTTCAATGCGAGAGAACTCGGAATGGAAGCCTGTAAGAATCTGCTGGCGCAGATTGAAGGGGAGACGGTACCGGATCGGACACTGTTGTCGTATGAAGTAGTACTTAAAGAATCCACAAAATAAAAATTCAAAGATTGGATGGCGCAAGTGCCAGAACGGTGTATGCAAATGTTAAAGCAGATCATAACGGAAATTGAAAACAGACAGAATATAACCCGTGATCAGCTGGCTCTGCTGCTGGAGACAACGGATACCGGGGACATTGCATTTCTTCACGAGCGGGCACGTAAGACAGCAGATGCCATTTACGGAAAGCAGGTGTTTATCCGTGGATTGATTGAATTTACCAATTACTGTAAGAATGACTGTATTTACTGTGGCATTCGAAAGAGCAATCGCAAGGCAGAACGCTATCGCCTGACGGAGGAAGAAATTCTTTCCTGTTGTGCAAATGGGTATGAACTGGGATTTCGGACCTTTGTGCTGCAGGGCGGGGAAGATCCGTATTTTACGGACGATAAAATCTGTGCCCTGATACGGCAGATCAAGGCACAGTATCCCGATTGTGCGGTGACGCTTTCCATCGGGGAGAAAGAGCACGACAGCTATCAGGCATTTTTTGATGCCGGTGCGGACCGGTATCTGCTGCGTCATGAGACCGCGGACGAGGCGCATTATGGAAAACTGCATCCGGCAGAAATGTTCTGGAAACATCGCATGGACTGTCTGTGGGATTTAAAAGAAATCGGTTATCAGGTGGGATGTGGATTTATGGTCGGTTCGCCGGAGCAGACGGTGGATACGCTGTATGAAGATCTGCAGTTTATCCGGAGATTGCAGCCGCATATGGTAGGCATCGGTCCGTTTATTCCCCAGAAGGATACCCCGTTTGGCGAAAAAAAGGCAGGAACAATGGAAGATACGCTTCGGCTTTTATCCATTATCCGGCTGTTGCAGCCGCATGTGCTGCTGCCATCAACAACTGCACTGGGAACCATTCATCCGCTGGGCAGGGAAAAAGGAATTCAGGCAGGGGCAAATGTTGTGATGCCGAATCTTTCCCCGGTAGCAGTGCGGGAAAAATATAAATTATATGATAATAAAATCTGTACGGGAGATGAGGCGGCAGAGTGCCGGCACTGTATGGCGCGCCGCATGGAAAGTGTCGGATACAAAGTGGTCGTAAACCGTGGAGATTATCACTGATTCAGTAAAACGCACAAGAAGGAGAACGCATATGGGTGCAACATGGAATGAAACACCGTCTGCAAATCGTCTGCATATCGGTGTATTTGGAAAAACAAACAGCGGAAAATCTTCATTTATCAATGCTTTTACCGGGCAGGAGGTTTCCATCGTTGCAGATGTGGCGGGAACGACAACCGATCCGGTATACAAAGCGATGGAAATTTATCCGATGGGACCGTGCACGATTATGGACACGGCAGGATTTGATGATGAAAGCACGCTGGGAGAACAGCGCGTGGAACGGACGCGGCTTGCAGCCCAAAAAGCAGATCTGGCAATTATTGTATTTTCTGCACAGCCGGTTTCCGGCGAATCCTATGAGGAAGAACTGAAATGGTACACCTGGTTTAAGGAGCGTAAAATTCCGGTTCTTCTGATCATTAACAAGGCGGACGTGGCGGATGCAGCACCTCTGAAAAACTATCTGAAAGAAAAAACAAAGGAAGATGCACTGGCAGTCAGTGCATTGACCGGAGCCGGTATGGAAAATGTCCGGGAGGCAATGAGCCGCAGAGTGCCGGAGAATTTTGGAAACCGTTTGATTACGGGGGATCTGGTCACGGAGGAAGATCTTGTGCTTCTTGTTATGCCACAGGATATTCAGGCACCGAAAGGACGTCTGATTCTGCCGCAGGTGCAGACGCTGCGGGAATTACTGGATAAAAAGTGTATGGTTATGAGTGTGACCACGGACAAACTGCTTCCGGCACTCAACATGCTGCAACAGGCACCAAAGCTGATTATTACCGATTCCCAGGTGTTTGATTATGTATACCAGAATAAACCGGCGGAAAGTATGCTGACATCTTTTTCTGTGCTGTTTGCTGCATACAAAGGGGATCTGCCGTACTATATGGAAGGTGCCAGACAGATCGATGCAATGGACGAAAACTCTCATGTGCTGATAGCGGAATGCTGTACGCATGCCCCTTTGAGCGAGGATATCGGCAGGGTAAAAATTCCGCGTATGTTGCGGAAACGATTTGGAGAACGGCTAAGGATTGATCATGTGAGCGGCACGGATTTTCCACAGGATCTGGAAGGGTATGACCTGATCATTCAGTGTGGCGCGTGTATGTTTAACCGCAGATATGTAGTATCAAGAATCGACCGCGCAAAGGCACAGAACATTCCGATGACAAATTATGGGATTACAATTGCACATTTGACTGGAATTCTGGATAAAATTGTGCTAACATTGCGGTAACAGGAAAGAAGGGGATTATGGCATGAAGATTACAATTGCAAGAGAGTGCGGCTGTTACGGAGATGAAGTCGGACAGGTTCTGGCAGACAGACTGAATGTTCCACTTTACAATAAAAAGACATTAACAGAACTCGCAAAGAAAAAGGGAATTCTGGAGCATTATCCGGATTATTTCGGTGAGAATCCGGCAGGAACGCTTCTGGCAGTCATTGCGGAAGATGATGGGGAAGACAGTGTTGTGCACCGGACACCGAGGAAAGTTCTGGATGAACTGATTGGGGAGACATCGTGTATTCTGATCGGCAGAGCTGGAAATTATGCGTACCAGAAGGAAAACGATGTGGTACGGGTGTTTTTAAGTGGTGACAGGGAATCCCGGATTCATCACCTGATGGAGAAGCATAAGGTGAAAAGGCATGAGGCGGAGGCCATCATTGAGAAGACGGAAGGCCGGCGGAAGCAGTATCACACGTATTATACCGGGGAGGACTGGGGGTACGCTGCAAATTATGATCTTTGCATTAATGATACGCGTTTTGGAATTGAAGGTACGGCAGATATCATTATGCAGTATGTAAAAGATTGCACCGCACAGGAAAAATAGGGAGAAGGATTTAAGAATGGGGATTGTATTTTATTAATACAATCCTTATTTTTGCCCTAAAAATCCTGAAAGGTGCTAAAATGGGAAAAGCGAAAGAAGGAGTTAAAAAATGAAGTATTTAAGACAACTATTGATGATTCTTATTTTCTCGTTTATCGGGGAAGTCCTGCACGCGGTGATTCCGATTCAGATGCCGGCAAGTATTTATGGTCTGGTGCTTTTATTTATTGCACTGATGACGGGACTGGTCAAATTGCCGCAGGTGCATGAAGCCGCGCGGTTTCTGATTGAGATTATGCCGCTGATGTTTATTCCGGCGGGTGTCGGGCTGATTGACAGCTGGGGAGAACTGCGGCCGATTCTGCTTCCGGTCATTGTTCTGCTGCTCGTTTCTACCGTACTGGTTATGGGCGTGTCAGGACAGGTTACACAGCAGATGATGCATCATGGAAAGAAAGAGGACAAGAATGAATAACTTTTTACAGAACTCTGTATTTTTCGGAGTATTTATCAGTATTATTACCTATGAGATCGGGGTATTGATCAAGAAAAAATTAAAGATCGCTATTTTTAATCCACTGTTGATTTCCATGGCACTGATCATTATTTTGCTGCTGATTTTTCATGTGGATTATGACACATACGAAAGTGGGGCGAAATACCTTTCGTATTTCCTGACACCGGCAACGGTTGCGCTGGCGGTACCTTTGTATGAGCAGATTGAGCCTCTTAAGAAAAACTGGAAGGCGATTCTTGCAGGAATTTTTGCGGGTGCCATGACCTCTGCGCTGTGTGTGTTGGTATTGTCACTGATTTTTAAATTATCACACAAACAGTATGTCACACTGCTTCCAAAGTCCATCACAACGGCGATCGGTATGGGATTGTCCGAAGAACTGGGCGGAATTGTAACCATTACGGTTGCAGTTATCATTGTCACAGGGGTGATTGGAAATATGTTTGCCGAGAATATCTGTAAACTGTTTCACATTAGCGATCCGGTGGCAAAAGGCGTTGGAATCGGATCTGCTTCGCATGCCATGGGAACATCAAAGGCAATGGAGATGGGAGAGATTGAAGGGGCAATGAGCAGTCTGTCAATTGCAGTCTCCGGTCTGATGACGGTTGTGGTATCGCTGATCTTTTCACATATTTATTAAGGGAGAAAAAGAGGGGTTTATGGCTTTACAATTTGTACTGGGAAGTTCGGGGAGCGGGAAAACAGAATACATCTATGAGCGTCTGGTGCGGCAGGCAGGGGAACATCCGAAGAAAAATTATCTGGTGATTGTACCGGAGCAGTTTACGATGCAGACCCAGCAGAAACTGGTGGAACTTGCACCGAATCATGCAATTATGAATATTGATGTGTTAAGTTTTAAGCGTCTGGCATACCGTGTGTTTGATGATATGGGGATGCAGGACATACAGGTTCTGGAAGAAACCGGAAAAAACCTGGTGCTGCGCAGGCTTGCACAGGAACAGGAGGAGACGCTTACCGTTCTTCGGGCAAATATGAACCGGATGGGATATATCGGGGAAGTAAAATCAATGATCTCAGAGCTGGTGCAGTACCGGATTTCACCGGAACAGCTGGTGGATCTGACGGAGGACAAAACAATCTCACCGGTACTTTCTGCAAAACTGCGCGACGTGGCAACCATGTATCGCGCTTTTTGTGATTTTATGAAAGATAGTTTTGTGACGGCGGAAGAGATATTAAATGTTCTGAAAAATCTTGTGCCGCAGTCGGAAACTTTGCGGGATGCGGTGCTGGTATTTGATGAGTTTACCGGTTTTACACCGATACAGAATGATCTCATGCGGGAATTGCTGCAGGTGACAGAGCATATTTACATTACGCTTACAATCGATGCTGCAGAAGATTTTTATCATTGCAGTGGAAATGAAGAATTATTTGCACTGTCCAAAAAAACGATTCTGTCTTTGATGAAGATGGCAGAAGAACTTCATGTGCAGGTGATGGAACCGGTGGTAATGACAGACAGTGCACACAAGCGTTTTAAGCTGGCTCCGGCACTGGCATTTATGGAACAGAATCTGTTTCGTCCCCGTCCGGCAAAATATACCAAGCCGGTAGAAGAAATCCATCTTGCCGCAGTAAAAAATCCACAGGAAGAACTGATTCTTGTGGCCAGGCAGATCAATGCGCTGATCAGACAGGGATACCGCTATCGGGAAATTGCTGTGGTGACGGGCGCAGTGGAAGCTTATCAGAGTTATATGGATCCGGTTTTTACGAAATATGAGATTCCATATTTTATGGATACGACCAAAGAAGTGTTATTTCATCCGTTCATTGAATGTATTCGTGCCGCGCTTGAAATTGTGGATACGAATTTTAGTTATGAGGCAGTCATGCGCTTTTTGCGGTGTGGATTCTGTGATATTGCGGAGGACGATCTGGACCGGCTGGACAGTTATCTGGTTGCAACCGGTATCCGCGGCAAAGCGGCGTGGAGCAGACGATGGGGGCATATGCCACGGCAGAAAACGTTTTACGATCTGGAACAGCTCGAAAAACTCCGGGAAAAAATATATGGGTATCTTGAGCCGTTTGCAGCAGTATTTGCCCGAAAAGATGCCCGTGTTTCGGATGGCATCCGGGCATTGTATCAGCTGCTGACACAGCTGGACACCCAGCATCAGTTATGGAACAGGGAACAGCAGCTTCTGGCGCAGGGAGAGGAAACCAGATCCCGGGAATATGCACAGATTTATACAATCGTGATGCAACTTCTGGAAAAATATAATCTATTACTGGGGGAGGAACCATTGCAGATCCGGGATTTTACCGAAGTGCTGGAGGCGGGACTTTCCGCTGCAGACGTGGCTGTGATTCCACCGGGCTATGACAGTGTTACGATAGGAGATATCGAACGTACACGATTAAATCATATCAGGATTTTATTTTTTATCGGTGTGAACGACGGTATTATTCCGAAGGCGGCAAATGCCGGAGGAATTATTTCCGAATACGAAAGAGAACTTCTGGCAGAAAAAGTGGAGTTAGCACCTGGGGCAAGGGAGCAGGCATTTATTCAGCGCTTTTATCTGTACCGCAATCTTACCAAACCTTCAGAAAAATTATATGTCAGTTATGCAAAGGTTGACAGTGAGGGAAAAGCCATCCGTCCTTCTTATCTGACCGGAGTTTTGAGGAAACTGTTTCCGACACTGAAATTGCAGGAACCGGAGCATATGGAGGCGCATACAGATTTTTATACCCAAGAGGCTGCCGAAGATTATCTCGTCTTCGGACCGCACGAAGAAGCCTGGTATGCGCTTGCCCGCTGGTTCCTGCAGGAGAATGATATGCAAAAGCAGGAGAAGATCCGTAAACTTCTGCATGCGCCGTATACACGGTATGAGGGAGAGCCAATCAGCCGGGCGGTTGCACTTGCACTGTACGGAAGACATCCGTACGGAAGTATTACGCGGCTGGAACGGTTTGCTGCCTGTGCATATGCACATTTTCTGCAATACGGTTTAAAACTTACGGAGCGTGAGACCAGTGCATTTGAGAGTGTGGATATGGGAAATATCTATCATACGGCCTTAGAACGCTACAGCCGGAAGCTGGAACAATCGGAATATGACTGGTTTGTGGTGCCGGATGCCGTGCGCCGGCAGATGGCAGAGAATGCCATGCAGGAGGCAATTGCCGGGTATCCGGGTATGGCGGTCTGCGATACGGCAGAAAATGCCTATCAGAGAAAACGGATGCTTGCTATTTTTGACCAGACGGTCTGGGCATTGACCAGACAGGTGCGTGCGGGGCAGTTTGTACCGGAAAAATTTGAGGTGACATTTGACGAACTGGAGGGAAAGGAAAGTCTCGAGTACCGGTTATCGCATGATGTGACCATGCGGTTGGAAGGACGGATTGACCGTCTGGATACCTTTGAAGATGAAAATAAAATTTCGATTAAAGTAATGGACTATAAATCCGGAAATACAAAGTTCGATCTGATCCGTGTGTACCGCGGACTGCAGCTGCAGCTGGTGGTTTATATGGATGCGGCGATGGAAATGCTGCGGGGACAGCATCCGAAAAAAGAAATCCTTCCCGGGGGAATTCTCTATTATCACATTGATGATCCGGTACTCGAATCGGATACTCCATTGTCAGAAGAAGAGGCCGAGCAGGCGCTGCTTTTCGCACTGCGTCCGGATGGACTGGTGAATTCCGGAGAGGAAATCTATCGTGCCATGGATCAGAATTTTGAGGGAAAATCGCAGATGATCCCTGTGGAAATCAAGAAAAACGGTGAAATTTCCACAGCGCGTTCAAAAGTGGCATCGACGGAAGAGTTTGCGGTGATTACCCGCTATGTAGAGCACGAGATCCGGCAGTGTGGAGAGGCCATCTATGCGGGAAATATTGCGGTGAATCCTTACCGGAGTGATATAGAAACCAGTTGTACCTATTGTCCATATGCATCGGTGTGCGGGATGGATGCAAAAATTCTGGGATATGAATACCGGCAGTTTGCATCCATGAAAAAAGAAGAAGTGCTTGACCAGATGCAGACAGAGCTTGCCAGAAACAGGGGAAAGGAGGAGCGATCAGATGAAATGGACGAAGGAACAGCAGAACGTCATTGATTTCAGAAACCGGGATATTCTCGTCTCGGCGGCAGCGGGATCGGGAAAAACAGCGGTGCTTGTGGCACGTATTATCCAAAGGATTCTCGACCCGCAGAATCCGGTTGATATCGACCGGCTTTTGGTTGTGACATTTACGAAGGCAGCGGCGGCGGAGATGCGGGAGCGTATCGGGGCTGCCATTGAGGCAGAATGTGAAAAAGATCCCAAAAACACGCATTTGCGCAGACAGTCGGCACTGATTCACAATGCCATGATCACAACGATTGACAGTTTCTGCCTTTTTGTGGTACGGAATCATTTTGAAGAGATCAGTCTGGACCCGAATTTCAGGATTGCAGATGAAGGAGAGATCCGGCTGCTGGAGCAGGACGTGCTGGAGCAGGTGTTTGAAGATAACTATGCGCGGCAGGAAAAGACGTTTCTTTCACTGATCGATGCCTATGCCGGAAAAAGAAACGACCACGGGGTGCGGGAGATGGTGGCAAAGATTTACCGGATGTCTTTGAGCAGTCCGTGGCCGCAGGCGTGGATGAAAAAACTCACCGAACCGTATCAGGTGGAACATGCACAGGAACTGGTGCAGACAGAGATGCTTGAGGACATTGCGGAACATGCCAGGCTTTTGTTGTGTGACATGTGCACACAGATGACACAGGCATTGCAGTTGTGTAATGAGCCGGATGGACCGCAGGCATATGCAAAGACACTGGAAGCGGATCTGACGCAGCTGCAGCAGGCAGAAAATCTGCAGGGATATCTGCAGGTACAGACATTTTTAAATGGTCTGGTCTTTGGAAAATTGTCACCGATCCGCAAATTCTCCGGGGATGTCAAAAAAAAGGAAACGGTCATGGAGATCCGGTCGGATGTGAAAAAAGAAGTGGAAACGCTGCAGAAAAAATATTTTGCGATGGATCTGGAGACACTGCTTTTGCAGCAGAAACGCTTGTGTCCATTTCTCGAAGAGCTGGTAAGGCTGGCACTTGAATATACACGGGCAATGGAAACGGCAAAACGAAAGAAGAGAATTGTTGACTTTGCCGATATTGAGCATTTTGCTCTGCGGATTCTCGTGGACGAAAAAACAAAGCAGCCACGGCATACCGCAGAAGAATTCCGCAGACATTTTGCAGAAATCATGATTGATGAGTATCAGGACAGCAACCAGGTACAGGAAGAGATCATGCGTGCGATTTCCATGGAGCCGGAAGGCGGGCATAATCTGTTTATGGTGGGAGATGTCAAGCAGAGCATCTATCGGTTCCGGCTTGCACGCCCCGAACTTTTTATGGATAAATATGCATCTTTTTCGACGGAAGAGAGTCTGCAGCAGAGAATTGATCTGCATATGAATTTTCGAAGCCGTGCACAGGTGCTTGATTTCTGTAATGATATCTTCTACAAAATTATGAGTCCGGATCTGGGACGGGTTGCGTATGACCGGGATGCGGCATTGTATTACGGGGCAAAAAATTATGATGAGAATGCTAAAGGATTTAAACCGGAGCTTTTGCTTTTGGATGAAAAAGACGAATTGCTTTCAGAGACAAAGAATCTGACAAAAGGACAGATGGAAGCGCATATGATTGCCACGCGTATTGCGGATATGAAGCAGCACATGCAGGTGACGGATAAGGAGAGTGGACAGCTTCGGCCGCTGCGTTATTCCGATATTGTCATCCTGCTTCGAAGTTTAAAAGACTACGGAACGGATTTTGTGCAGGTTCTGCAGGGAGCGGGGATACCGGCATATGTGGAGTCTTCGACCGGATATTTTTCGGCATTGGAAGTACAGACGGTGCTGGCAATGCTGCGGATTCTGGATAATCCCTATCAGGATATTCCGATGGCGGCGGTTCTTCGGTCTCCCCTGGTGGGACTGGATGAGGAAGAAATGGCACAGATTCGTGTGGAAAATCCGGAGTGTTCGTTTGCGGAAGCTGCAATGCATGCCATGCAGGAAGCCACGGAGGGCACACTTTATGACTTTTACCGGATGTATCGTAAGCTGCGGGAAAAACAGGATCTGCCGATCCATGAACTGATTCAGAAGATTCTGCAACTTAGTGGATATGGAAATTATGCGGCGGCACTGCCAGCAGGGGAGCGCCGTGCGGCAAATCTTGCAATGCTGGTGGAAAAAGCGGTTGATTACGAGAAAACAAGCTACCGGGGATTGTTTCATTTTCTGCGTTATATCGATAAGCTTCAGAAATATGAAGTGGATTTCGGGGAGGCAGATACCACAGGAGAAAATGCCAATGTTGTCCGCGTGATGACCATTCATAAGAGTAAGGGACTGGAGTTTCCGGTCGTTTTTGTGTCCGGTCTGGGAAGAAAAATGAATCAGATGGATGCCAGCGACCGGCTGGTGGTACATCCGGATTTAGGCCTTGGAATCTGTGAGATTTCCGGGCAGCCCAGAGTGAAAAAAAACAGTGTGTTCCGGTCGGAGATTGCAGACCGGATCCGCAGGGAAAATCTCGGAGAGGAACTGCGCATATTGTATGTAGCACTGACGAGGGCAAAAGAAAAACTGGTTTTGACCGGAATGATCAAAGATGCCCAAAAAACGTTTTCCGGATATACCGGAAATGTACTTCCGGGGAAGCCGGTCAGTTACCGGCAGAGGGTCCGGGCAGCCAGTTACCTGGACTGGATTCTTCCGGCCATGCTTTCTTATCCGCAGAAATATACGCTCGATGTGGTTCCAACGGAAAAAATTGTATGGGAAGAGGTGGAACAGGCGGCAGACAGCAGGGAAAATTATGAGGAACTTCTGCAGCATATCGATCATGCGAAACCGGAACTGCTTCAGCAGTATGACCAGTGGTTTTCCTACCGTTACCCATATCAGAGTGAGGCCGGCAAAAAAAGTAAATATTCGGTTTCGGAACTGAAGCATGCATCGCTTGTCTTACAGTATGACAGGTCCGAGGGAGAAGCCGTGGTGCCGGATTTTCTGCAGAAAGACCGTGAAGTGTATGTTCCGGACTTTGCAAGAGAAGAGGACAGAGAGTATCCGGCAGCTGAAAAAGTAAATCAGGGTGCTATGCGGGGAACCGCGGTGCACCGGGTGATGGAATGTCTGGATTTTGCTGCGATTGCAGATATAGATACCTCTGATGCGGGAGCAGTTTCTGCATTTGTGAAACAGGAACTGGATCGGATGCTTGCAAACGGACAACTGCCGGGGGAATGGTATGCGCTTGTTATTCCGGAAATGATCGAAGCGTTTGTGGAAAGTCCGATTGCTCCCCGGATGGCAGCAGCAGCTGTGCGTGGGGATCTGTACCGGGAGAGACCGTTTGTGATGCAGCATCAGATGGAGGCATCTGGCGGGACGGTGCTGGTACAGGGAATCATAGATGTTTTCTGGATGGAAAATGATAAAATTATTTTGCTTGATTACAAGACGGACTGGGTAAAACAGGCGCAGGAACTTTTGATGCGCTATCAGACACAGCTTCAGCTGTATGCAGATGCATTAAGCCGTGTATTTTCTACGGATACAAAAAAAATGGTGGCGGAAGAAAAACTCATCTATTCGTTTCACCTGAAGGAGGTTGTCACATTATGAGTCGAATTGTACTTGCCTCTGCGTCACCGCGGAGAAAAGAGCTGCTCGAACAGATCGGACTGGAATTTGAAATCTGTCCGGCGAAGGGAGAAGAAGTCATTACTGCTGGTTCTGTGGATGGGGCAGTGTTAGAACTTTCCCGTCAGAAAGCGGAAGAAGTGGCCGCAGGAATTCTTTCCTACAATGAAATCCATCCGGAGCTGGTTACGCCGCAGGACATTCTGGTGATCGGGGCCGATACGGTGGTTGCCTGTGATGGAAATATTCTCGGGAAACCGCGGGATGAAGCGGATGCAGCCCATATGCTTTCGATGCTGTCCGGACATACCCACAGCGTATACACGGGAGTAACGCTTGTTTTTATTGATAAAAACGGCAGAACCGGGGAAACTTCATTTTATGAGAAAACAGATGTCTGCATGTATCCTTTGGATGACGCGGAAATCCGGCGCTATATTGCCGGCGGAGAGCCGATGGATAAGGCGGGAAGCTATGGAATTCAGGGACAGGCAGCTGCTTTTGTGAAGGAAATCCATGGTGATTATAACAATGTGGTGGGACTTCCGGTGGGGCGGTTATATCAGGAACTGAAAAAACTGGGAGTCATGGAGTGGAATTAAGGGATTGTCACAGAGAAATTCCTTCGTTATAATAATAGAAAGTGATTCACAGGGAGGAAAAAGGTATGAACGAATACGATGAGGAGATTTTACATTATTTTCTGGAACACCAGACACAACTTTTCCCGGAGGCGGTAGCGGAAAGCCCGGAGGAAGCAGAAGAGTTTCTGGAGGACTGCATGGCGGTTGTCTGTAAAAATATAAAAGAAGTGCGGGATTATTTTGATGACGCGGGGATGGATGTCGCCGGAATGAGTGAGGAAGAACTGTTAGAGGCGAGTGAGGTTTTTGCTATTCCTGATGGTCGTTTTCTTGTCGTAGAAGGATAAAACGGTATGAAAAAAAAGAGATGGAAACTGGCGGGGATTTTTCTTATGGCAGCGCTTACGGTACCGTCACTCGGAGGCTGTAAGGTTGGAAATACACAGATTCGCCTGTCGTCAGGGCAGCTGAGAAACCATAATGCCATTGTGCGGATCAATGATCATAAATATGATATTAGATATGCAAAACTGTATTTGTGCAATTACCGCAACCTGTATGGCAAAGCGTACGGAACGGATCTCTGGGAATCCTATGATGCGGATTTAGAACAGTATGTCAAGGATGTGACGATTCAGGAACTGACACATATTGCATGTATGGATATTCTGGCAGAAAATCAGGACATGCATCTGAGTGAGCAGGAAAAGAAACAGGCAGCACGTGCGGCAAAAGAATATTACCAATCACTTACGGAGGAAGAAAAAACGTTCATCGGTCTGTATGAGAGAGAGATCCGTACAGCATATGAAGAGTATGCACTGGCAGAAAAGCTGTATCATGCGCTGACACAGGGAACCGATGAGGAGATCAGTGATGATGAAGCCAGAGTGGTCCGGGTACAACAGATCTATGTAAAAGAAAAAGAAGCACTGCGTGCGGTGCAGGAAAATCTTGCAGCGGGAGATGATTTTGCCTCGGTTGCGAGTGCTTACAATCAGTCGAGGGAGTTTGAGCGCACCATTGCACGTGGAACTTATCCGGATGCGATGGAGGAGATCGTGTTTAATCTCGATGACGGAGCGTGTTCCGATGTGATTGCGGCAGATGACGGGTATTATATCATCCGCTGTCTGAACAAATTCGAAAAAGATCTGACGGAGGAAAACAAGGAAAAAATCCGTGTAAAGAAAAAAAAAGAACGATTTGAAAACGAGTACCAGACGTTTGTGAAGAATTCCACGTTTTGCTTAAATGATAATCTGTGGGACGATGTGACGTTAAAAGATGTGTCCGGCATCGGGACGGATTCTTTTTTCAGCACATATGAGAAATATTTTACAACAGGAGAAAATACAGAGACAACATGAAATGGGAATTTGATATTTTATATGCACTGCAGAAGATTCATCAGCCGGTTCTTGACCATATCATGACAGGACTCTCCACGATAGGAAATGCCGGTATTTTCTGGATTGTACTTGGCCTTGCGCTTTGTATTCCGAAGAAATACCGCAAAATTGGAATCCAGATGGTGATATCCATGGCAATTACGTTTATCATTGGAAATCTGATCCTGAAAAATCTGATCGCAAGACCAAGACCCTGTTGGCTGGATACACAGATTGCCCTGCTCATAAAAAGCCCAAAGGATTATTCCTTTCCGTCCGGGCATTCCATGAACGGATTTGCTGCATCCATCGCACTTTTATGTAATGATAAAAAGCTTGGAATTCCGGCAGTGATTTTAGCATCACTGATTGCGTTTTCCAGACTGTATCACTTTGTTCATTTTCCGACCGATGTAATGGTGGGAATTTTAATCGGTACGACCGTGGCAATTCTGGTGCATGCGGGTTATCTGAGAGGGAGCCGCAGACATTTTTCGTAATTTTTAATATCATAGAAGCAAAAAACTCCGAAGCATACAGCTTCGGAGTTTTTCATACCATTTTTTATTTGGTTAACAGTAACATGATATCGTTGCTTCGCTTTACGAACTTTGTCATAGCCTCTGCGGACAATGGTTGGTTGGAAAGCATGGCCAGATCATAGAGCTGTTCTGCAAACATGCCGGAATGTTCGGAATCTTTGTGTTCGAACAGATATTTTACCAGAGCGTTGTTTGCATTTAAAGTCAGAGTCTGGTCTGCTGCAAACATATTCGGGTCCATACCGCCCATACCGCCGGCTGCGTACATCTTCATCATATCCTGCATACGTCTGCCCTGTTCGGAGAGTGTGAGGATAGAGGCAACATCCGCATCCTTTAAGCTTTCTACTTTTACCGTAAGCTTATCGTTGTTCAGTGTCTTTTTGAACAGATCGGAAAGGGTATTGGTTTCCTCGGTCAGATCTGCTGCATCATCGGATTTTAAGGCATCTGTGACATCTGCATCAATACGCTTGAACTGATAGTGCTCGTTGCGCTGCTCTAACTGTGTGATGAAGGAAGTATCGATGTTGTGATCGAGGATTACGGCATTCATGCCCTGTTCCTTGAACATCTTGATGTATTGTCCCTGCTGAGCCTTGTCTGTTACATAGTAGATCGTGCTGCGTTCCGGCTCTTTTTCTTCCTCTTTTGCATCGTCTGACTTGGATTCTTCCGTCTTTGCATCTTCGGTCGTCTTTTCGTCGTCTTTCTTTTCGTCCTCAACAGGAACGAGAAGTTCCGGAAGTGTCTGATACTTGTCATTGATATCCTTAAAGAGGATATAATCATTCATCTTGTCACAGAACTTTGTATCTTTTAAGCAGCCGTATTTGATAAACGGGCTGATATCATCCCAGTATTTTTCGTAGTTTTCTTTCTCTGTCTTGCACATGCCGATGAGCTTGTCATCCACTTTCTTGGTAATGTACTCGGAAATTTTCTTGACAAAACCGTCATTCTGCAGCGCAGAACGTGATACGTTCAGAGGCAGATCCGGACAGTCGATAACGCCTTTTAAGAGCATTAAGAATTCCGGAATGACTTCTTTGATATTATCTGCGATAAATACCTGATTGTTGTAAAGTTTGATGGTTCCTTCAATGGAATCATACTCGGTATTGATCTTCGGGAAATAGAGGATACCTTTTAAATTGAACGGATAATCCATATTCAGATGGATCCAGAACAGAGGCTCCTTGTAATCCATAAATACCTTGCGGTAAAATTCCTTGTAATCCTCATCGGTACATTCACTTGGATTTTTGGTCCAGAGAGGATTGGTATCGTTGAGTGGTACCGGACGTTTTACAATCTTTACCTTGTCCTTGGCCGGAGAAACTTCTACGATTTCTTTTTCGCCCTTGTCGTTTTCTTTTTCCTCGGTCTTGGCGTCTTCGTGGATTTCTTCAATTACTTTATCGGTATCTTTTACATCTTCCTTGTCGATGGTTTCATATTCTTCCGGGGCATTGGCCTTGGAAAGATAGATCTCGGTTGGCATGAAAGAACAGTATTTTTCAATGACTTCTCTTGCACGGTATTCGTTGGCAAATTCCAGACAGTCCTCATTTAAGAACAGTGTGATTTCTGTACCAACGGTTGTTTTGTCGCCGTCTTTCATATCAAATTCGGTACCACCATCGCAGGACCAGTGAACAGCAGTTGCACCTTCTTTATAAGAAAGGGTATCAATCGTTACTTCATCTGCAACCATAAATGCGGAGTAAAAACCAAGTCCGAAATGACCGATGATCTGATCGTCATTGGACTTATCTTTGTATTTCTCGATGAAATCCGTTGCACCGGAAAATGCAATCTGGTTGATATATTCTTCTACTTCATCGGCAGTCATACCAAGACCGTTATCGATAAATGTTAAGGTTTTTTCTTCCGGGTTTACGATGACCTGAATCTTTGCTTTATAATCAGCAGGAAGGGAATATTCTCCCATCATGTCCAGTTTCTTTAATTTGGTAATCGCATCGCAACCGTTGGAAATCAGCTCACGATAGAAGATATCATGATCTGAATATAACCATTTCTTGATAATCGGAAACAGGTTGTCGCTGTCGATGGATAATGATCCGTGTTTATTTGCCATATGTTATACATCTCCTTTGTTTTCATTCACAAATGTTCGCTAATGAAAATGATAAAACCAGTTTTGTAAAAAGTCAATAGAAAATCAGCACTCTTTTTGAATGAGTGCTAACAATGAGCGCGAAAATGCCGGAAAATAGCGTGTTGGTACATTTCTAAAAACTTTCTAAACTGTAGACACTTCTTTTAAATCATGTTACTATTTATGCAGAACAGGTGATCGCGAAACTCTTTCCCGATCGCTTATTTAATGCAAAATAAGAAAAGGAGTATTACATATGTTAAAAGAAGGCGTAAAAGGAACACAGGAAATTATGGTAACAGAGGAAAACACCGCAAAAGTTATGGGAAGCGGTGCCCTGGATGTATTTGCAACCCCTGCAATGATCGCATTGATGGAAAAGACTGCATGGGAGAGTGTACAGCCGTATTTAGAGGAGGGAAGCGGAACGGTAGGAACGTTAATGAATGTAAAACATGTGGCAGCTTCCCCGGTGGGCATGAAAATTACCTGTGAAACCGAACTGACGAAAGTAGATGGCAGAGCACTGACGTTTTCTGTAAAAGCTTTTGATGAGGCAGGACTGATCGGAGAGGGCGAGCATGAGCGTTTTATCGTATATAATGAAAAATTCCAGGCAAAAGCAGATGCAAAGCTGGCAAAATAATGTTATACGATAAAGATATCCGTGAACCTCTGGCATTTTATCTGGAAGAACTTTACGGGAAAAACAGAATCCTTGAGGAACAGGTGATGGGGCAGTCACGGGCGGATCTGGTCATGGTGGTACACGATGCCCTCTACGGAATTGAGATCAAGAGTGATGCGGACAGTTATGCACGGCTGGATCGCCAGGTGAAAGATTACAACTTATATTATGACTATGATCTGGCCGTGGTCGGAACCCGGCATGCGGCACATATTAAGGAACATGTCCCGGAATGGTGGGGGATCATTACGGTGGAACAGGTAGGGGATCAGGTTGATTTTTATATGCTGCGGGAGCCGCAGAGTAACCCACAGATGGACTGGAACTGTAAAATAGAGATTTTGTGGCGGCCGGAACTGGCGCATATCCAGGAACTGAACGCGATGCATGCATATAAGCAGAAAAGCAAGCGGTTTGTGGCCGATAAAATTGTCGAGACAGTTCCGAAAGAAACGCTGGCAGTCCAGCTCTCGGAAGAACTGTTCGAGCGCGATTATACAAAAATCTGGGAGACGATCCAGAACTTTCGAAAGGAAAACGGACAAAAACCGCGTCGGAGACGAAGAAGACGGAAAACAAAAAAACAGGCGTAAAGCGGGCAGAAACAGGAAAAGAATATGTCGTCAAATGTCGAAAAACGGATGACGCTCTCTGAAATTGGTGGTATAATAGTACCAGATACGGGGAAGGAAAAAGAACAGGGGTGCGACTATGAAGATAGCAGTATTTGCGACAGGATGGAACGGTGAGTACCTGCGGGATATGTATCACGGTCTGGAAAATTCACAGAAAGAATTTCATGACTCCATACATCTGTATGCAAGTTTTGGAAGACTGGGATCGGGAGACAGTTTTAATAAGTCAGAGTTTGATTTTTTTGAATTGGCAGATATGTCGGAGTACGATGGATTTTTGTATCCGAGTACCACAGTCAAAGAAGGGGATGTCAAGCAGCGGTTGCTCGAACGGATCATAGAAAGTAAAAAGCCTTGTGTATCTCTGGAAGAGGAGATTCCCGGGCTTTCTTTTGTCGGAATCAATCAGAGCAAAGCCATGCGGCAGATCGTGCGGCATCTGGCCGGGGTTCATGGAATCCGGACATTTGGTTTTATTAACGGGATGAAAGATACCTATGAGGCGCAGATGCGTCAACAGGGGGTAGAGTCCAAAATTCGGGAACTGGGGCTTTGTCTTATGCCGGAATGGGTGGATTATGGAAATTATGAGTACCGCTCCGGGGAAACATATGCCAGAAAAATGATTGCAGCATATGAGGCAGGGGAGGAACTCCCACAGGCGGTTATCAGCGCAAATGATCTGATGGCGGCAGCTTTTTTGCAGACCATAAAAGGAACGGCGCTCGAGGGAAAGATACCAGTCACAGGGTTTGACCGGTATTTTGACGGGGAATGTTTCAGCCCGACGATGACAACCATTGAACGGCCGAGAGACCAGGTGGCATATGAAGCTGTCAGGCTTCTGCACGAACTGCATGAAAAGGCAGATGGAAAGCTGGTACACAGGGAACTTTCCTACCGGTTTTTTATCGGGAATACCTGTGGCTGCACAAAGCATGTCCCATTTGATACGGAATCGTTCCGCAACCGGATTTTCTGGAAAAATCTGCAGGAACATGACGCAAAATCCAAACTCGATTCCATGCAGGAATGGGTAACCAGCCGGATCTCTTTAGAAGAGATCATGGATGCGACGGGGAGATTCTTAGATCTGGTCGGGGCAGGAAGAGGGCAGATCTTTTTGACGGATGATCTGTTTTCCCAGGAAGCCAAAAGTTATCGAAGCTGTAAGAGAGAAGTACTTAACTGGTGCAATGAAAAGAACCGGACAGAAGAAGGCGGGGTACAGGTGTTTATGCCACTGCATTATCAGCTGCACCGGATGGGATACTGTATGGTGGCTGGCGTGGATGAGATGTTTCGGACAGGAATTCTGGAAACCTTTTTCCGCAATATCTGTTATGCACTGGAAAATTATATCCAGCGGAAGCAGTATCAGGAAGTAAATCTGAAACTGCAGAAGTTGTACCGGATCGATCAGCTGACGGGAATTTATAACCGTTTTGGAATGGAGGATCTGGGACAGAAGTTTTATGAGAGAAATTGTGAGTATCATATCAATACGAAGTTTATATTCTGTGATATCAATCGTTTAAAATACATCAACGATACATATGGGCATAAAGCCGGTGACTGGGTCATCCGAAAGACGGGGGAAGCGCTTGGAAGGCTTGCCGCGGAAGACAGTCTGCCATTTCGGTTTGGCGGTGATGAATTTTTACTGCTGACGAGAGAAGAGTCCGGGATCACTGCGGAATCCATCCGTCAGAGTATTGCGGCGGTATGCAAGGAAGAACCATCCCCGATCCGGGAGCCTGTAGAGGCTAGTATCGGTGTGATTCTTGCTCCGTGGGACAGCGAGTATAATATGGATGTATATCTGAATCAGGCAGATGAGGCAATGTATGAAGAAAAGAAAATGTATCATGAAAAATATGGAGACCGGCGCAGAAGATAAAAATCAACAGACCGCCATCTATGTGATGACGCATAAGGCATTTACGCCGCCACCGGACCCGTTGTATATTCCGCTTCATGTGGGAAGAGCGGCGGCTTCGTCATACAGCAGGGATGAGAAATCGTCCCCGCTGTCTTTTTGTGTGGGAGATAATACCGGAGATCACATTTCCGAAAAAAACTGTTATTACAGTGAACTGACGGGAATGTACTGGGTATGGAAAAACTCCCATGCAAAGGTAGTTGGTACCTGCCATTACCGCCGGTATCTTCTGAATGAGCAGGGAAAATTGTTTACAGAGGCACAGATTCTTTCTCTGCTGCAGCAGTATGATGTGATCACAACGAAAGAACTGCAGCTGAATTTTTCTTATTATGATGGATTTGCTTCTCACCACAAGATTTTATATCTGGACGAAACAGCCCGTGTGATACAGGAGATTTATCCGGATTATGCGGCGGATTTTCAGCAGCTGGTGCAGCAAAAGCACACCTATTTCGGAAATATGCTGATTGCAAAAAAAGAAGTTTATGATGCTTATATGGAATGGCTGTTTTCTATTTTATTTGAAGTGGAGCGGCGCGTGAAAGTGGAAGAAGAGGATTCTTATCACCGGAGAATTTTCGGATTCATTTCGGAGTTTTTACAGTATGTCTGGATCAGGCACAACAGGCTGCGGGTGTATGCGTGTATGGTAGGCATGCTGGGAGAAAAAGCAGAGATTGCAGAAGTCCGGTGCCGGCTGGCAGAATATTTTGACCGGGCAGATGTGGATGGAGCAAAGGCATATTTTTTGCAGGCAAAAAAAGAACGGCCGGATCTTCTGATGGAAGCATCGGATATCACCGGAGAACTTCATCTGTGTATGGAAGTGATCGCCATAGCAGGCTTAGAGCAGCAGGCATACGGTAAAAATCTTCTGACCCGTGTGCGTGGATTCCGGAATCTGATGCAGTACTGCAATAACCTGAACCGGTATGTACTGCAGAATAAACAGGAGATCCCGGATGCCGGTCTGCAGGAGTGGGAAGAAGAAAATGAGGTAACTCCGGTTGCCAGACAGGTCGCAGAACAGGTGATGCATGCGTCTGAGGCGGAGGCATCTGTGGTACACCGGCTGCAAAATCAATTGGCAAAATAAAAAACATCAATAAAATTGCTTAAATTTAATCATTTCCAAATGAGAGATTATGTGTTAAAATTACTCATTGAAATTGATAATATTTAATATTGGAAAAGAGGAAACATCATGAAAAATTTTGACAAGTATGAAAGACAGTATTTTCTTCCTCCAGTCTGCGAATACGACTGGGCCAAAAAAGATTACATAGAGAAAGCACCAATCTGGTGTTCCGTGGACCTGCGTGACGGTAACCAGGCACTGATCGAGCCGATGAGCCTTGACGAGAAGCTGGAGTTTTTCCAGATGCTCGTGGATATCGGATTTAAGGAAATTGAAGTTGGATTCCCGGCAGCATCAGAAACAGAGTTTATTTTTATGCGTACGCTGATTGAGCGGGATATGATTCCGGATGATGTGACCGTTCAGGTACTGACACAGGCGCGTGAGCATATCATTAAAAAAACATTTGAGGCAGTCAAAGGGGCTCCGCATGCAGTTATTCATCTGTACAATTCCACTTCTGTGGCACAGCGGGAGCAGGTGTTTAAAAAAGACAAAGAGCATATCATGCAGCTGGCTGTGGATGGTGCAAAGCTGTTAAAGAGACTTGCCAGTGAGACAGAGGGAGATTTCTCTTTTGAGTACAGTCCGGAAAGTTTCCACGGAACCGAAGTGGATTACGCAGTAGATGTCTGCAATGCCGTTCTGGATGTATGGGAGCCGGATGCCGCACACAAGGCAATTATCAATATCCCGGCAACTGTTGAGACTGCAATGCCGCATGTTTTTGCAACACAGATCGAATATGTAAGCAAGCATCTGCACCACAGAGAAAATGTGGTACTCAGTCTTCATCCGCACAACGACAGAGGCTGCGGTGTCAGTGATGCTGAACTGGGACTTCTGGCAGGAGCAGACCGTATCGAAGGCACGCTGTTTGGAAACGGAGAGCGTACCGGAAATGTCGATATCATTACGCTTGCTATGAACATGTTTTCTTATGGCATTGACCCGAAACTGGACTTTGCAGATATGCCACGCATCCGTGAGACGTATGAGCGTCTGACGAGAATGCATGTCCATGAGCGTTCTCCGTATGCCGGAGATCTTGTCTTTTCTGCGTTCTCCGGTTCCCATCAGGATGCGATTGCAAAGGGAATGGCCTGGAGAGAAGAAAAGAAATTAAAGACATGGACGGTTCCGTATCTGCCGATCGATCCGATGGATGTGGGAAGAACTTACGATGCCGATGTTATCCGTATCAACAGCCAGTCCGGAAAGGGAGGAATCAGTTATATCTTAAAGCAGAATTTCTCCATTTCTCTGCCGCAGGCAATGAAAGAAGAAGTCGGATATGCAGTGAAACAGGTATCGGATGAAGAACACAAGGAACTTTCTCCACAGTGGGTATACGAGATCTTTGAAGAAAACTATATGAACAAAATGCCGTACTTTACAATCGATGCTTGCCATTTCAAGCAGAATGATGGTATTATGGCAGAGACAGAAATTAACTTTGGCGGAAAGAAGACCATCGTCGATGCAAACGGAAACGGTCGTCTGGACGCCGTGAGCAACACAATCAAGCAGTTCTTCGGTATCAGCTACGAACTTTCTACCTATGAAGAACATGCATTGTCCCATGGATCTTCTTCTAAGGCAATCGCCTATGTGGGCATTACCTGTGAAGGAAAGAGTTACTGGGGTGTCGGTATGGATGAGGATATCATCAAAGCGTCCATCCATGCGCTGACGGTTGCTGTAAATAAATTACCGCAGATTGCACAAAACGATGGGGCACAGGATGAACGCCTGACCGCCATGCTTAATTTTATCCAGAACAATTATCAGGATGTAACACTTGAGAGCATGGCAGCGCAGTTCCATCTGTCAGAGCCTTATATTTCCAAATATATCAAGGATAAATCAGGTAAGACATTTGGAGAGCACGTAGCCCATATTCGTATGAAACGTGCCAAGACTCTGTTGAAAAACGGTAATATGACGGTTGAAAATATTGCGGATGTTGTCGGATATCCGAGTGTAGAGCATTTTAACCGTACGTTTAAAAAATGCTTTGACAGGACTCCATTGCAGTATCGCAATGAGAGCCGCGAGAAAAAATAAAAAGCCGGAGGTGGCGTCGGATGTATGATGTAATTATTATTGGAGCAGGACCGGGTGGAATTTTTTCTGCCTATGAGCTCATGAAGCAGGATGAAAATTTAAAGATTGCAGTGTTTGATGCAGGACATTCTTTGGAACAGAGACATTGTCCGATTGATGGGGAAAAGGTAAAGAGCTGTATCAGCTGCAAGACCTGTGCAATCATGAACGGATTTGGCGGAGCCGGAGCCTTTTCGGATGGTAAATACAACATCACCAATGATTTCGGCGGTACGTTATATGAATATATCGGCAGACAGAAAGCACTTGAACTGATGAAATATGTGGATACCATCAATATGTCCCACGGTGGGGAGGGTACCAAAATGTACTCCACGGCGGGCACAGATTTAAAAAAAGTGTGTCTGCAGAATAAGCTGAAGCTTCTGGATGCATCGGTCCGTCATCTGGGCACGGATGTCAATTATGTGGTGCTGAAAAATCTTTATGACGAGATGAAAGACCACATGGACTTTTTCTTTGACACCCCGGTGGAGAAGATTCAGGTCAAAGAGGACGGTTACACAGTTTCGGCAAAAGATGCAGAATATGCGTGCAGAAAATGTATCGTGTCGGTTGGACGAAGCGGAAGCAAGTGGATGGAGAATGTCTGTGAGGATCTGGAAATTCCTACCAAATCCAACCGTGTGGATATCGGTGTGCGGGTAGAACTTCCGGCAGTGATCTTTTCCCATCTGACCGATGAACTTTATGAGAGCAAGATTGTTTACCGTACGGAAAAGTTTGAGGATAATGTCCGTACGTTCTGCATGAATCCATACGGTATCGTGGTAAATGAAAATACCAATGGTATTGTGACGGTAAACGGACACAGCTACGACAGTCCGGATCTTCGCACAGAGAATACGAACTTTGCACTTTTAGTTGCCAAACATTTTTCCGAGCCGTTTAAAGACAGCAATGGATACGGAGAGAGCATTGCGCGGTTATCGAACATGTTAGGCGGTGGTGTGATCGTACAGCGTTTTGGTGATCTGGTGCGCGGACGACGCAGTAATCAGAAACGTATCGAGGAGGGGCTTGTGACACCGACACTTTCCGCAACACCGGGAGATTTAAGTCTGGTTCTTCCGAAGCGAATCTTAGACGGTATCATGGAGATGATCTATGCGCTCGATAAGATTGCACCGGGTACCGCAAACGATGATACCCTGCTGTATGGTGTGGAAGTAAAATTCTATAATATGGAAGTAGAGCTGGATGAGAATCTGCAGAGCCGGTATCCGGGACTTTATATCATCGGAGATGGCAGTGGCGTGACTCATTCTTTGTCCCATGCGTCAGCCAGTGGTGTTTATGTGGCAAGACACATTTTAGAAAGTGAAGGAAAAGCTATTTGATCACAATATTTACAGCTCTTTATCCGGAGGCAAGGGAACTGATCCGGGCGCTTTCTTTGAAAAAAGATATGACACAGAATCATTTTCAGGTATTTTCGGATGAAAACAATCAAATACAGATTGTCATTACCGGGGCATCCGCCATTGCGGCGGCCACGGCGGTGGCAGAGTGTTCGACCAGAAGAGAACCGGATAGCGGGGATTTTCTGATCAATTATGGGAGCTGTGCCGGCAGGAAAAATATTCCTGTCGGCACTGTTTCGCTTTGTAACAAACTGACGCAAACGGTAGACGGACGTACGTTTTATCCCGATATTTTATACCGGCATCCGTTTGGGGAAGCAGAACTATATAGTTTTCCAACGGTACAGGATCAGAAATCTTTCCAACAGTTTCTGAATAAAGATGCCGGGGCGGGGAACGGGGAAAAAGGAATCCTGGTGGATATGGAGGCTGCTGCAATATATCAGGCAGGAAACTATTACTATGCGCCGCACCAGATGCTGTTTCTCAAGGTAGTAACCGATCATGGAACAACACAGGAGCCGCAGAGTGCCGGGAGTGGAGAACATTTTTCACAGATCATGGACCGGGCAGCAGAAGAGGTTTTAACATTTATCCGGCAGCTTTTGACAATGCAGGAAAAAAACAGCAGGCAGGAGAGTATGCAGGAAGCATTTAGAAGCCAGGTAGAAGAACAGGCAAAGCTGTGGCAGGAGGCATTGCATGGTTCTGAAACAATGAAAGCGCAGATCCGGCAGATGATTTTGTATCATTCACTCTGCGAAGAAAAAGAAGCATCCGGAATGCAAACCATGTCCGGATGGTACCGGGAATATGAACAGGCAGGCCGGCTGCCGGCAAAAGACAAACGGGAAGGAAAGAGGATTCTTGAAGAACTTAGAGCACGTGTGTTATAATACACGGTTTTCCCATATTTATGTGGAACGCCGCATCCGCAATCATCCGCGTACAGAACAGATCCTTTTGCGGTTTCCACAGGCACAGATTGTGGAGATTGAACATTACAAGGATGTATTTAACCGGCATGGGCAGGACGGTGTCCGGCAGCATCAGGCACAGGCTCTCATTCTGGCAGAAAAAACCGATCATTTTTTTTATGAAGGAGCACCGGTCTGTCAGGATTTTGGCAATACCAATTTTTATTACTGTTCCACAATGATGAACTGCATCTATGATTGCAGCTACTGTTATCTTAAGGGAATGTATCCGTCCGGTCATATGGTGCTTTTTGTAAATATCGAAGATTACCTGGAAGAACTTGACCATATTCTGAAGACACAGAATATGTATGTGTGCATTTCTTATGATGCGGATCTGCTTGCCATGGAGGCTGTGACAGGATATGTCAGACTCTGGAGTGCATATGCTGCAAAACATGAAAACTTAAAGCTGGAAATCCGGACAAAATGTGCCGGCCATGCGATGTGGGATCTGCCCTGTCTGTCCAATGTGATCTATGCGTTTACCCTGTCTCCGCAGAAGATGATAGATGCGTTTGAGAAAGAAACACCTTCGGCGTTTGCACGCATAGTCTGTGCCGCGGAGGGACTTAAAAAAGGATTTCCGGTGCGCCTGTGCTTTGATCCGATGCTGTATCTGCCGTCCTGGAAGACCGATTATCTGCAATTGCTAAGTCAGATTGACCGTATTTTTGGTGACCGTATGTTGCATGACGGCTGGGAGAAACTGGTTGATGTAAGTGTGGGAACGTTCCGGATTTCACAGGAATATATGAAAAAACTTCGGCGGGTAGAACCTTTTGCACCAGCGGTACAGTATCCTTATGTCAATTGCAACGGGGTATATCAGTATCCACCGGAATTATTAAAGGAAATGGAAAGTTTTATGATCACGGAATTAACACAGAGAATGAACAAGGAGAACATATATCATGAGTAAGGCAGCGATTGTAACCGGTGCCAGTTCCGGAATCGGACTGGCAATCAGCCGGGTACTCTGTGAGAAAGGGTATGAAGTCTACGGATTTGGACGGGATTTTGCAAAAGAACAGACAAGGGAATTTGTAGAGCAGACCGCGGCATTTCATCCGGTAGAAGGCGATTTATTAGAAGAACAGAAATTATGCGATGCGGTGAAAGAGATCACAAAAATGGCAGACATTGAGGTACTTGTCAATGCGGCAGGAGTCGGACATTATGGTCTGCATGAGGAACTGACTCCCAAAAAGATACAGGCCCTGGTCCGTACAAACTTAGAGATTCCCCTGCTTCTGACGAACCGGCTGCTTCGGGTGCTGAAGAAAAATCATGGATATATCATCAATATCTCGTCCGTGACGGCCAAGCAGAGCAGTCCGCATGGCTGTGCCTATGCGGCAACCAAGGCGGGACTGTCCAGCTTCGGAAAGAGTCTGTTTGAGGAAGCACGCAAGTACGGTGTCAAGGTGACAACGATTCATCCGGACATGACAGATACCAATCTGTACCGGGATGCGGATTTTACCTGTGGGGAGGAGCCGGAAAGTTATCTGCTGCCGGATGAAGTGGCAAAGGCGGTTGCCTATGTGCTTGACCAGCGGGAGGGCATGGTTGTGCCAGAGATTACGCTGCGGCCGCAGCTGCACCGCATTGCAAGAAAGTAGGATGAAAATGGGAAAAGAATTAAGTATACGAACTGCATCTGCGGAAGATGCCGCAGGATTGCTGGAAATTTACCGGCCTTATGTAGAACATACGGCGATCACATTTGAATATGAGATCCCGACCGTCGGAGAGTTTGAGGAAAGGATCACGAATACATTAAAACGGTATCCGTATCTGGTGGCGGAAAAAGACCATGAGATGGTCGGATATGCCTATGTCAGTCCGTTCAAAGAGCGGGCAGCTTATGACTGGTCGGTGGAGACGTCCATCTATGTACGCAAAGAGGCAAAGCAGCAGGGCATTGGACGCAGATTGTATGACAGACTGGAACAGATTTTACGGCAGCAGGGGATTTTAAATGCCAATGCCTGTATTGCCTATCCGCAGATCGAGGACGAATATCTGACAAAAGACAGTGTCCGGTTTCACGAAAAGCTGGGATATGAAATGGTGGGAACCTTTCATCAGTGTGGATATAAATTCGGCCGCTGGTATGATATGGTCTGGATGGAAAAGATGATCGGGGAGCACAGAAATGACCAGCCGGCGATGATTCCGTTTCCGGAGATTGGAGACCGGATAGGATGAAAGTGACAATCGCACAGACACTGCAGCATTATGAGAAGAAAAACCTGCCGAAAGATATTTGTGCCGGAATTATCATTATGGCCGTTTCCATCCCGATTTCCATGGGATATGCGCAGATTGCCGGTCTTCCGGCGGTATACGGTCTGTATGGATCGGTGTTTCCGATCCTGTTGTTTGCACTGTTTTCGACTTCACCACAGTTCATTTTTGGTGTGGATGCAGCTCCGGCGGCACTGATCGGAGGAGCGCTGATTGATCTGCACATAGAAAGCGGTTCAGAAGCAGCACTTAAAGTTGTGCCGGTCCTGACTCTGTTTGTGGCCGTGTGGCTTCTGGCATTTTATCTGATGAAAGCGGGAAAACTCGTGAATTACATATCTGCACCGGTGATGGGCGGTTTTATTACCGGAATCTGCACGACGATTATTCTCATGCAGGTACCGAAACTGTTTGGCGGGACTGCGGGCACCGGAGAACTTTTGGAGCTGGCCGGACATATCGGAAATACACTTGGACAGATCCATGTTCCGTCCCTTATAATGGGTGTGATTGCACTGGTAATTCTGCTGGCGGCAAAGAAACTGATACCAAAATTTCCGATGGCGGTCGTACTGATGGCGGTTGGAGCACTTATGACAAAGTTTCTTCCGGTCAGGGAGTGGGGCATACAGACATTAAGTGCTGTGCAGACGGGACTTCCGCGGTGGAAGGCGGTGGATCTGTCTGCAGTGCCGCTTAAAGATGCCATAACGATCAGTCTGTCGGTGGCAGTAGTGATTATGGCAGAGACTCTTCTGGCAGAAAATAATTTTGCCCAGAAAAACCGCTACCGGATCAACGACAATCAGGAATTGCTGGCATTTTCCCTTGGAAATTTTGCAGCAGCTCTGACCGGATGCTGTCCGATCAACGGGTCCGTATCAAGGACCGCAATGGGAGAACAGTATCAGGGGAAAACCCAGCTGACAGGAATTGTGGCGGGAATTTCCATGATGATTCTGCTTTTGTGCGGAACAGAATTTATCGGATTTCTTCCGGTTCCGGTGCTTACCGCGATTGTGATCTCCGCATTGCTTGGAGCCACGGAATTTGAACTTGCAGTCCGTTTGTGGAAAGTCAGCCGCACAGAATGTCTGATCTTTTTTGGTGCATTTTTTGGAGTGCTGCTGCTTGGAACCATCAATGGTGTTTTGATCGGCATCATGCTTTCCTTTACCGAGATGATTATCCGTACGGCAAAACCGGCGCGGTGTTTTCTTGGCATACAGACCGGACACAGTCATTTCCGGGATCTGAAAGAGAGCAGTTCCATCCATGCCGTGGAGCATGTGGTCATTTACCGGTTCAGCAGTAATCTGTGTTTTGCCAATGTTTCGGTATTGCAGAAAGATATTGAGGATGCCATCCGCGAGGATACCCGTGCGGTGATTTTAGATGCGGGAGGCATCGGGAGTATTGATATTACGGCGGCAGACTGTCTGGAGCGGCTTTATGGCTCCCTGAAAGAAAAAGGTATCCGGTTTTATATGACGGAACATATTGCGGAGGTGAACGAACAGCTGCGCAGACTCGGACTCGGGTATATGGTGGAGGAAGGCTGCGTGCGCAGAACCATCCATATTGCACTTAAGGATATGGGGATACGTCGTCCGTATCCGCTGGAGGGCGGTGTGGACAATGTTGAAAAAAGCGCCTCCCGGAAGCGGGCAGATAACCGGGTGCAGGAATTTGTCTGGGCATTTGGTTCGGAGGCAGAACAGGAAATGGAAAAACAGATTGCCCGCCAGATTGCGCATCTGACATCGGATAAGGATGTGGAGGAGCTGATTCACGGACGCTGGTCCCATATGGAGGCGCTGGATGAGGATGAATGGCTGGAGCATCTGGAAGAACATTTAAAGGAAATTGTCAATATTTCCGGGAAAGATGAGGAGACACTGGCAAAAAGGCTGGAAGAACACCGGCAGGAAGTACATGACCGGATTGCACAGGAACATCCGGAACTGGCAGAACGTTTCCGGGAACGCAGACATCTGCTGGATGAGCATCTGCGGGAGCGCAGGCCGGAGGTATACGAACTGGTAATCAGACTTCGCGAAAAAAAGGATCAGGCATAATGATATTTTTTGCGGTTTCTGACAAAGAAGGTTACCGTGAGCCCTAACGTGAGAAGTTCTGCTACTGCCACGGCACTCCAGATTCCGTTGATGCCGAGAAGCAGTGGCAGAAGGAGTACGGCAGCCAGCTGGAACACCAGTGTCCGCAGAAAAGAGATTGCAGCAGATATCAGTCCGTTGTTTAATGCCGTAAAAAACGAAGAACCGTAAATATTAAATCCATTGATCAGATAGGCAATGCAGTAAATACGGAAACCGTTTTGGGTCATGGAAAACAGATCCGCATCATATCCGACAAAGATGGCGGCCAGAGGTCTGGCGATCAGCTGCGCCAGAATAAACAGCATGAGTCCCCAGATTCCGATGAGCCGCAGACTTTTTTGGAACAGATTTTTTAATTCGTCATGGTTGCCCGCTCCGTAGTGATAGCTGACAAGCGGCGAACTTCCGATGGAATATCCCAGAAAAATTGCAATAAAAATAAAGTTTACATACATGATCGTTCCAAACGCAGCCACACCGTTTTCTCCGGCAAGATTCATAAGCTGAATATTGTACAGAGAGTTTACAATGGAACTGGAAAGGTTGGTCATCAGTTCGGATGAACCGTTTCCGCAGGCGCTCAGAAAAATTTTCCCGTTAAAGTGTGTGCGCCCGAGTTTAAGAAGGCTGGAATTTTTGCGTGCAAAATAAAGGATCGGAAAAAGACCGCCGATACATTCGCTGGTGACCGTTGCAAATGCCGCACCGGCCAGACCGATCTGGAACACTCCTACCAGTAAAAAGTCCAGAACCATATTGGTGACACCCGCGATGACGATGACACCAAGACCAAGTTTTGGTTTTTCTGCGGTGACAAAAAAACTCTGGAATACGTTCTGGAGCATAAAGGCCGGCATGGAGAGCAGCGTAATGCGGGCATAAAGCACACAGTTTGTCAACAGCGCACCGTCGGCACCAAGCCCGCGTGCAATCAGCGGGGAAAAGAGGATGCCGAGCGCGGAGAGGACAATGCCTCCGATCAGCGTGATGTATACCAGCATGGAAAAGTATTCGTTTGCCTGCTCTTTTTTGCCTTCGCCTAATGTCTTTGCAACGATCGCACTGCCTCCGGTACCGATCATGAAGCCTAGAGCGGAGATTGCCATGAGAAACGGCATGATCAGATTGACAGCGGCAAAAGCAGTCTTTCCGACATAATTGGAAACAAAGAGCCCGTCCACTACACCGTAGATGGAAGTAAAGATCATCATGACGATGGAAGGAAGGACGAACCGCAATAATTTTTTGTAAGTGAAATGTTCAGATAATTGTATCTGCATATAAAATCCCCCTGTTGTGTGTAGATAGATAAACATATAGTATAGCCGTATCCCGGATTTTCGTCAAGAAAATTTGATATTTAAGAGGCTTTATGCGATAATTGATGCGGTTGATCTGACCTTACCGGAGTCAGATGCGGACAAAACAATGATAAACAGGAAAAGAGAGAAGCAATCATGATACAGGACATTTATCCAATGAAATTAGACAATGCATTTCAAATGAAAGAACCGGATGCAGACAGCCGGATACTGGCATTTCGTGAGCGGACGGTTTATCTGAAAAACGAGGGGGAGATTACCTTTCTTAAGTATCACGTGTGGGTGGAATACTGTAAGACACATCACAAAAAAGTGCCCGGACTGGTATATCTGTTTTCCGTGGATGACATATCTTTTTATCTGACAGAGCTTTATGAAGATGTGGAAATTCCGGGATTTATGTATCATAAACTGTTTGCGGTCCGGTCCATGAAACCGAAGGAGCGTGTATTTGCCGCAACAACGGCATGGCATCTGTATGTGTGGTACCGAGATAATCAATTCTGCGGCAGATGCGCACATCCGCTTGTACACAGCCGCACGGAGCGCATGTTGCAGTGTCCGGTCTGTAACAATATGGTTTTTCCGAAGATTGCGCCGGCAGTCATCATCGGACTGACAAATAACGATCAGATCATGATGACAAAGTATGCAGGCAGGGAATACAAACGGTATGCGCTCATTGCCGGGTTTACGGAAATCGGGGAAACCGCGGAAGAAACTGTCCACCGGGAGGTGATGGAAGAAGTCGGGCTGAAAGTGAAAAATATCCGTTATTATAAAAGCCAGCCATGGGGCTTTGACAGTAACCTTCTGATGGGATTTTTCTGCGATCTGGCAGAAGAAGGTGAGATCCGGCTCGAAGAAGAGGAACTGTCACTTGCCGAATGGGTAGATTACCGGGATGTGCCGGATGATCTGGAAGGATTAAGTCTTACTAGGGAGATGATGACCTATTTCCGGAAGCAGCGCGAACAGGGGTTAAATCCCTGATCGGATTTTCTGGGCTTTTTCCAGAAACGATTCCTGTTGTTTTCATAGTATCTATCCTTTACAAATTGTGATATTATTATTTTCGACAAAAATATGTTTATTTTATGAAAAAAGAGAAATTTTTTTACGAGGTAATAAAATGAAAGATCTTACAAAAGGAAAACCTTCCCGATTAATACTCGCTTTTGCGCTTCCGATTTTTCTGGCCAATCTGCTGCAGCTTACATACAGCCTGGTGGATACCCGGATTGTCGGATCATTTCTGGGGGAAGATGCACTTGCGGCTGTCGGTGCCACAAGTTCACTGAGCAATCTGATCATCGGCTTTCTGATGGGGCTTTCCAACGGGTTTGCCATCATCACTGCACAGCGGTTCGGAGCAAAGGATCTGCGCGGGGTGAAAAAATCGTTTGCCATGTCACTGACACTCGGAATTGCCGTTGCTGCGGGACTGACGGTTCTCGGTCTGCTTTTTCTGCAGCCGATTTTACGTTTTTTAAATGTACCGGAAAATTTAAGGACAATGGCGGGTTCTTATATTGTAATCATTATTGCGGGATTGATTGCAACATTTCTTTATGATGCCTGCGCTGCTGCACTGCGTGCACTCGGAGATACCATTACGCCTTTGGTGATTCTTGCAATCTCTGTCATATTGAACATTGCGGGGGATCTCTTTTTTGTGGTCGTTTTAAAAACGGGGGTAAGGGGAGCCGCGGTTGCCACGGTTTCGGCACAGGCGTTGGCATTTGTGATCTGCTGGATCTATATGATAAAACGGTATGAACTGCTCCGGTTGTCCGGGGACGATTTCAAAGAGCCACAGCCGCAGATGATCCAAAGCATGCTAAGCGCGGGTCTGTCCATGGGGTTTATGAGTTCCCTGATCAATATCGGTTCCCTGACGCTGCAGACGGCAATCAATAAACTGGGACAGAACATTATCGTTGCACATACCGCAGCCCGCAAAATATCGGAAATGTTTATGATTATGTTTACGGTATTCGGACAGACGATGGCAACATACTGCGGACAGAATCTTGGAGCAGGACGGATCGACCGGATAAAAAAGGGAATCGGGCTTGCAATTTTATATACCTGTATCTGGTGCAGCTTTACCATTGTTGCAAGTTATACAATCGGAGACTGGCTGGTTTACATGGTAACTGGAAGCAAAAATGCCGAAGTACTGAAGAATGCAACCAATTATCTGAAGTTTGATACGCTGTTTTATTTTGTCACGGCAGTGATATGTGTTGTCCGTAATGCCATGCAGGGGCTGGGAGACCATATTACACCGCTGGTATCAAGTTCACTGGAAATGATCGGCAAAATCGTGATTGCAGCAACACTCGTTCCGTGGTTTGGCTACACAGGCGTAATCGTGGCGGAACCACTCGTATGGTTTATTATGGTCATTCCTCTGCTGATACAGATTTTCCGCATGCCGGTTTTAAAAAATAATATTTTAACCAAATCTTAGGAAGAATTTGCTGGTTTTTCCTTCTAGTGCATGATAATATGGCATACATATATAAATTGTATGAAAATATACCGGAAGAAGGAGGGATTGTTTGGAAAAGAGAAAAGAAAAAGCAAAAGAATCCATACAGGCAGTATTGCCGATTCTGTTCATTGTATTGTTACTGAGTTTTACAGTGGCACCGGTGTCCGCCAGTATTCTGCTGGAATTTATGATCGGTGCGGTGTTTGTAATTATAGGCATGCTGTTTTTTTCCATGGGTGCCGAAATGTCAATGTCTCCTATGGGGGAACGTGTAGGAGGCAGCATGCTTAAAACCAAAAAACTATGGGTGATCCTCCTTCTGGGCTTTTTTCTCGGGGTCATCATTACCATTTCAGAACCGGATCTGCAGGTGCTTGCCGCTCAGGTGCCGTCGGTGCCGAATATGGTGCTGATTCTTTCGGTGGCAGCCGGGGTTGGCGCATTTCTTGTTGTAGCACTGCTTCGTATTTTATTTGGAATAGCGTTAGCCCCGTTATTAGTTGTGTTCTATGGTGTGATATTTGTGATCGCAAGGTTTGTTCCGGATAATTTTCTGGCGGTGGCGTTTGATTCCGGAGGTGTGACGACCGGACCGATGACGGTTCCGTTTATTATGGCACTTGGTGTTGGTATTTCTGCAATCCGAAATGATAAGCATGCGGAAAACGACAGTTTCGGACTGGTTGCACTGTGTTCGATCGGTCCTGTTCTTGCGGTATTGCTCCTGGGACTGGTATATCCTGCCCAGGGAAGTTATGTGGCAGCGGGCGTGCCGGAAGCTTTCAATTCTGTGGAACTTGGCCGGCTGTTTTTATCCGAAATTCCCTATTATCTCAAAGAAATTGCAGGTTCCCTGCTTCCAATCGTTTTCTTTTTTGGAATTTTCCAGCTTGTTTCCATTCAACTACATAAAAAGACATTGATTAAAATCTGTGTGGGACTGCTTTACACGTATGTCGGACTGGTACTTTTCCTGACCGGTGCCAATGTCGGATTTATTCCCGCAGGAAACTATCTTGGAACCGTTATGGCATCACTGCCGTGTCCGTGGATTTTAGTCCCGGTCGGAATGGTGATCGGATATTTCATTGTCAAGGCAGAGCCGGCCGTCTATGTCCTGATGAAACAGGTAGAAGAACTGACCGATGGGGATATTTCCGGAAAAGCGATGCAGATCAGCCTTTCGGTTGGTGTGGCTGCTTCGGTCGGGCTTTCCATGCTGCGGGTGCTTACGGGAATTCCGATTATGTATTTTTTAATTCCGGGCTATGCCATTGCACTGTTTCTGACGTTATTTGTTCCGAAAATCTTTACCGCGATTGCGTTTGACTCCGGAGGCGTGGCATCCGGTCCGATGACGGCAACTTTTCTGCTGCCACTGGCACAGGGCGCTTGTACGGCAGTAGGCGGCGATGTGGTAAAGGATGCCTTCGGCGTGGTAGCGATGGTTGCCATGACTCCGCTGATTACGCTGCAGGTCCTCGGGCTGATCTATAAGATTAAGAGTAGTAAAAAGGAAGAAATGGCAGAACAGCCATTCCTGCAGGCAGAGGATGTGTTTGCCGGGTATGCGGATGATGCAATTATAGAATTATAGAAAAACAGGAAAGAGGAGCGGACAAATGAGTGAGATCTATATGATGGTTACGATCTGCAATCGAAAACAGATGCAGAAATTTGTGAAGTTTTATAAGCAAAATCACGTGGATACTGGAAATATTTCTCTTGCCATGGGAACAGCGGCCAGCGATGTACTGGATTACTTTGGACTCGAGGAGGATGAGAAAGGCATTCATTTTTGTCTGGTCACACGTCCCACCTGGAAAACCGTGAAAAAGGGATTGCAGACGGAACTGAAAATTGATGTGCCTGGGACGGGAATTGTCTTTCTGATACCGCTTAGCAGTATTGGCGGAAAACATCAGCTGAAATTTATGCTGGGAGAACAGGAATTCGAGAAAGGGGAGGAGACAACGTTGAAGGAGACAAAACATGAGCTGATCATTGCAATTGCCAATTACGGATACAATACGCAGGTGATGCGTGCGGCAGAAGAAGGCGGAGCCACCGGGGGAACGGTTTTTCACGGGAAAGGTGTCGGAATGAAACGGGCAGAACAGTTTCTCGGCGTATCGCTGGTTTCCGAAAAAGAAATTATATTAATTGTTACGAAAACGGAACAGAAAAATGCGATTATGAAATCCATCATGGAAAAAGCCGGAATCGGGACAAAAGCGGGAACCATTGCGTTTTCTCTTCCGGTTACCAGCACAGCCGGACTTCGGATTATCGAGGATTCCGGAGAATGTGAAGAGATTTAGATCACATTCCACAAATTTATCCGACTAAAATTAGCTAAAAATATAATTGATATAAACATAAAATTATATTAAAATAATTTTATTAAGAATAGAAAATGAGCTAACTTTAATTGAAATGAGCTAAGGGGCGGATAGATATGACAAAAACAAGGAAAACCATAGGCGTGATGGTCGGAGGCATCACAGACGATTTTACACGTTTTTTGTGTAAAGGTCTGAGGGAGGCAGCAAAAGAGCAGGATGTCAACATGGTAGTGCTTCCGGGAAAATTTTTAGACCGTGATTACGCGCAGAACACGGATATTATGTATGAATATCAGTATGATACCCTGTTTTCGAGTGTACAAAAAGGCCGTCTGGACGGGATTATCGTAGCGGCAAACTGTATTGGCTGTTACACGACGAAAGAACGTATGGTTGAATTTATGCATCACTATGATGGAATTCCATGCGTTCTGGTTTCCTCTGATCTGGAAGGATATGTAAATGTCAGTTATGACAATGACCGTGGAATCCGGCAGGGAATCGATTATCTCGTGCAGGATCTGCATTACACAAAAATCGGAATGGTAGGCGGACCGAAGGAAAATTCCGATGCAATGGAGCGCAAAGCTACGTTTGAGAGTGCACTCTGGAAGAATGGTATCTTACCGCAGGAAAAACGGTATGTGGAAGGGGATCTGACGGGAAATGCGCATAGCGCCTATGCCAGACTTCTGGATGACAATCCGGATCTGGAAGCCGTTTTTTGCGTCAATGATGAAACTGCAGCCGGATTTTATGAAGAACTGAAGGCGCGGGGGCTTATGCCGGGAAGGGATATCTCGGTTTTCGGGTATGATGATACGGAGTGGTGTTCCCAGATTTATCCGACACTTTCTTCGGTACGTGCGGATGTGTCAAAACTTGGCAGCAAAGCATGTGAACTGTTATGCCGGATGATGCAGGGAGAAAAAGTCTCTTCTGTACGCCTTCCGACCGATCTGGTGATCCGGAATTCGTTTTGCCGGGGAAATCAGGAAGAAGTGGATGCGCGCAATGATGTGCTGGAAAAGTACGAGTCCATGAATCACTGGGCCGATGAACTGTTCGGAAAGCAGAAACGGGTAAATTTCGAAATGAAAAACTTTATTTTGAAACTGCTTTGTTTTGAAAAAGGAACCGATCAGAGTTTTGGGGAAATTCTTGCAACAATGGAATGGTTAAAGATACATAATGCATTTTTGTACATCTATGAGGAGCCGGTCATTCATCTGAATCATGAATTATTTCAGATGCCGGAGCAGCTGCTGCTGAAAGCCAGTGAACTTCATGGAAATGTAGAAAATATACCCGCCATTCATCAGAAAAAAAAGGCAAAAAATATTTTCCGGTTTTCCAGGCTGGGAATGTCTGACCGGGCATGGATGGTAACGCTTCCTCTGTATGCCAATGAAATGCTGTATGGAATTTTAGTGTGTGATCTGACCGATGAAGTGCTGGAATATGGAGAATTTTTAAGTAATCAGATTTCGGCAGCAGTCAAGATGCTGAATCTTCTGAAAAACAATGAGAATATTCAGAAACAGTTAGAGGAATCTCTGTATGTCTTAAAGGAAAACAATCTGGAACTGGAAACACTTTCAAAGAAAGATCCACTGACCGGGATCTGTAACCGGAGAGGATTTTTCGAATATGCGGAGCCTATGCTGAAAAAAGCAAGAGCAGCGGAAAAAACATTTCTGGTGCTTTATGCGGATATGAACAATCTTAAAATCATCAATGACCGGTACGGACATGAGGAAGGGGATTATTCCCTGCACACCATCGCGGAAATTCTTGCAGAGATTGTCCAAAAGGAGCAGACAGGGGATGGGGTTGTTGCGAGAATCGGCGGGGATGAGTATGCATGTGCACTGATGACGGAAAAGAAAAAAGAACTGTTATTACAGGAGTTATACGATGCATTCACCGTTCGGAATGAACAGAGTGACAAACCGTATAACGTAACGGTTTCCATCGGTGCCTGTGCGTTAGAGCCGGGCGATGAGCACAGTCTTGCGGATGCACTTTCGCTTGCGGACGAGCAGTTGTATGAGGTAAAGAAACTCCGTAAAAAAGATGTCGCAAAAATACCGCTGCAGGCAGAGCCTCAGCGGTAGGAAAATGTTTTTAACTGTTTTTTGTTTTCGTACATATTCTGGTCTGCCCGCTTTTGAAGGGCATCCAGATCCGCATCTGTCCGTGAATCAAAGACAGCATATCCACAGGCAATCTGCAGATGGATGTTTCGGGAGGAGGCGTTGTAAACGGCCTCCTCTTTTCGCAGACAGGAGATCAGATGGCTGATGTCGCAGGTGTTATGGTCGTCAATCAAAACACAGAATTCATCACCGCCGATGCGGTACAGTTTTCCGTAACGTGAGAAAACTTTCTGGAGAATATGTACGGCATCCGTAATATACTGATCCCCACAGTCATGTCCGAATTTATCATTGTAGTATTTCAGGTTGTTCAGGTCAAATGCAAACAGCAGAAGATTTGTCAGTTTTTTGCACCGGCTGGTATCTTCGTGGTAAGCATTCCGGTTGTAGCAGCCGGTCAGGAGATCCTTTTCCGCAAGTTCGCGGTAGAGAGCCGCGCGGCGGCCGGCATCGATTTCCTTTAGGGATACGAATGCAGTGTCGCAGGCAAGGGTTACAATAAACAGCAGCATGGCGATGCGGCCGGCAGGTCCGATGTCCTGTGCCCCCTGATAATAATTGTACATGTCGGAAAAAAGAGCACCGATCAGAATAATGGACCCTATGGTACAGATCCACAGCGCATGTGTCGTCGTGTGGTGATAAAATTTGTTGCAGATGGTATAGATAAAATATAAAACTGCAAGGCCGATCATGACATGGGTCATCCAGAGTGTCTGCGTCAGGTCACGGATATCCATAAGCTGCAGGAATAAAACAACTGCAATCTCTGCCACATCCAGCCAGACAAAAATCCGGCAAAGATACTGATCCTTTGCTTTTAAATAATGCCGGACGAACATCGTAAAAGGAATGGGCAGCAGCAGAAGAAGCATGCGGGATGCATAGGAATGGAACACCGGGTTCTGTGACAGAAGAATGGAAGAGCCTGTTTCCAGACAGAACCATGCACCAAGATCCGTTGTAAGAATTCCAAGATACAGCATGGATTTGCTCACATATGCCCAATGATGCACAAACAGCCAGTAGGTGAGCATCAGAATGCCAAGTGCCACGTTCATAATGCCGAGGAGCATGGGGATCCCTGCTTTTAAAAGTTCATGGCGAAACATATGGACACCATCGCCCTGATAGAAAACCGGATCAGACACCTGTTTGTCCGGGTTGCAGTTGGTGAGTGTGACGAGGATGCTGCGTGTATTTTCCGGGACAGAGACCATTTCACAATTACGTCCGGTTGTATGCAGAATACTGTCCGGTTTAAGGCTGCGCGTATAAAGCAGTTTTCCGTCTGCTTCCACAACCACGGTCTGATGCTGGCTGTAAAACATCAGGGTAGAAGCCTTTTTGGTCCATCGGACATCGGAAATCCGGTAAACAGTAGTTGTTTTGGATACCTTAACACACCGGGATGGGAGCGTCCGGATGTGCAGATCCGCACTGCGGTTGCTGAGACTGCTTGAGGTACACCGCCATCCGAAGATCAGGGCAACAGCTGCAATGATAAGAATAAGCAGATAAAGCGTGCTTGTAGTTTTGTATTTGGTTAAATCAGGTTTTTTCATGACATGTATTCTCCGTAATAAGAGGTTCCTGTAAATTTGCCTAATAATTTCATCATAGCGTAAAACACAGAAAATGACAATCTACTTCCTGGCAAATTTATGTATTTTTATCGGAACTTACAGGGAAAATCTTGACAGCATCCATGGATTGTATAATAATGAACTATATTTAAAATAAGAAAAAGGGAGCTTTCAAAAAGAAGGCTGAGAGTAAGCTGTATTGCTTTGACCTGTAACCTGATTTGGATAATGCCAACGTAGGGAAAATGAAAGTTACCACACACGTGTAAGCATTATACGTGTGTTTTTTTATTTTATACAAGGAAGGGAGAAACCAATGAGAGAATACAAAACGCAGATGGAAGCTGCAAGAAAAGGAATCGTAACAGAAGAATTAAAGAAAGTTGCACAGAAGGAACACTTGCGTGTGGAAGAGTTGATGCCTCTGGTGGCAGCCGGAAAGGTTGCCATTTGCGCAAATAAAAACCATAAATGTCTGGACCCGCAGGGTGTGGGCTCCATGCTCCGGACCAAAATCAATGTCAATCTTGGAGTATCCAGAGACTGGAAAGATTATGATATTGAAATGCAGAAAGTTATGGCAGCGGTGGATATGGGAGCGGACGCAATCATGGATCTGTCTTCCCATGGAGATACTACAGGATTCCGGAGAAAACTGACTTCGGAATGTCCGGCGATGATTGGAACTGTACCGGTATACGATTCTGTGATACACTATCAGAGAGACCTGGCAACACTCACGGCAAAAGATTTTATTGATGTTGTACGTCTGCATGCAGAGGATGGTGTGGATTTTGTTACTCTGCACTGTGGCATTACCAGAAAAACCATCGATCAGATCAAAAACCACAAGCGGAAGATGAACATTGTATCCCGTGGCGGTTCTTTAGTATTTGCGTGGATGACAATGACCGGGGAAGAAAATCCGTTTTATGAATATTATGATGAAATTCTTGACATCTGCCGGGAATATGATGTGACAATCTCACTGGGAGATGCCTGTCGTCCGGGATGTCTTGCAGATGCTTCGGATGTCTGTCAGATTGAAGAACTTGTCCGTCTGGGAGAACTGACAAAACGTGCCTGGGAAAAGGATGTCCAGGTTATGGTGGAAGGGCCGGGACATATGCCGATGGATCAGATTGCTGCAAATATGAAGATCCAGCAGACCATCTGCATGGGTGCACCGTTTTATGTACTGGGACCTCTGGTGACCGATATTGCGCCGGGATATGATCATATCACTTCTGCCATCGGTGGTGCGATCGCTGCTGCCAACGGTGCGGCATTCCTCTGCTATGTGACACCAGCTGAGCATCTGGCACTTCCGAATGTGGATGATGTAAAGCAGGGAATTATGGCATCAAAGATTGCAGCGCACGCAGCAGATATCGCAAAGCATGTACCGGGAGCCATGGAGATGGACAATAAAATGGCAGATGCAAGAAGAGTACTGGACTGGGAAGCACAGTGGGCATGTGCCATGGATCCGGAGACTGCCAAAGCCATCCGTGCGGACCGGGCACCGGAACAGGAGGATACCTGTTCCATGTGCGGTAAATTCTGTGCTGTCCGCAGCATGAATAAAGCATTAAACGGAGAGTATATCGACATCTTATAGGAGGATGCTTTATGACCTTACAGCAGTTGAAATATGTTACGACCGTTGCTCAGACCGGGACAATCAGTGACGCGGCAAAAAAATTATTTATTTCACAGCCGAGTCTGACCAAAGCAGTCAGGGAACTGGAAAAAGAGATGGAGATTACCATCTTTGAACGGACAAACCGCGGAATTGTCATATCCAAAGAGGGTGAGACATTTTTAGGATATGCCAGACAGGTTCTGGAGCAGGCGGCACTGCTGGAGGAAACTTATAAGAAAAAAGCCGGGCGGAAACAGGAGTTTTGTGTTTCCACCCAGCATTATTCGTTTGCAGTCAATGCATTTGTGGAACTGATCGAGCAGTATGGAAGCGAAAAGTATGATTTCTGTCTGCGGGAAACCCAGACGTATGAAATCATAGAGGACGTCGCGCAGATGAAAAGCGAGATCGGAATTCTTTATCTGAACGATTTTAACCGTACCGTACTTGAGAAACTGATCAAGGAACATGACCTTGTGTTTACCGAGCTTTTTGTGGCAAAACCGCATATTTTTGTGAGCACGAAAAATCCGCTTGCGGGCAAAAAGTCTGTGACAATCGAAGAACTGGAGCCGTATCCGTATCTTTCTTTTGAACAGGGGGAACACAATTCTTTTTATTTCTCCGAGGAGATATTCAGTACCGTGGACCGGCCGAAGAATATCCGTGTCAGAGACCGGGCAACCCTGTTTAATCTGCTGATTGGTCTGAATGGTTATACGGTCTGCAGCGGGGTGATTGACGAGGAATTAAACGGAGAGAATATTGTTGCCGTTCCGTTGGAAGCACAGGGGGATATGCATATCGGTACCGTGACGCACAAAAAGGTTCTTCCGAGCCGGCTGGGCGCTATTTACCGGGATGCTCTGGTGCGGTATACACAAAATAAAATATAATTGATAAAAAATATCAATGCAGGCTCTTGACGGGAGCCTGTTTTTTCGTGTATTCTTTCTATTAGTTAGAGACAACTAACTTTTGGAAGGGGCGACGGACTTGAGCAGAGAAATATGGGAGATCATGCGTAAACTGCGTGGCGATGAGATCGAACTTCAGATAGCATTTCAGTGTGCACCGCTGATCACCGGACTGAAAGAATCGAATCTGCTGAATATCAGAAAACAGGATTACCAGCGGATGAAAGATATTTTTAAAGAAAGTGAACTGACGATTTATCCGCTGGGAATTCATGCGGGGAAGATTACCGTGTTCCTGTATCACAGGGAGCGCCTGGAAAAATTTTTTTCCGGGGAAAGTGTGCTTGCGTTGTTACATGAGATCGGTTATATCGACACAGACTTAAAACAGGTGCTGCCGGTGTTTCGCACACATTATCAGCAGTATTTGAAAGAAAAGAAAGTTTTTCCGCATGAGATGGGACTTTTGCTTGGATATCCGCCGGAGGATGTAAAAGGATTCATCCACAATCAGGGGAAAAACTATTTGTATTCGGGTTACTGGAAAGTATATGACAGACCGCATGAAAAAATCCGGCTGTTTCAGAAATATGAACATTCCAGGGAAAAACTGATCCAGCTTTTGTCATATGGAATGCGCATTGAAGAGATTATTGCGATTTGCAGCAATACGGAAATCTGGCAGCTGGTTGATTGTGACTGTCAATATGCATCATAACATTATAAAAAGAAAAGGAGAATTTAAAATGAGTAAGATTTCAGTTGTATTTTGGACACAGGGTGGAAACACAGAGAGCATGGCAAATGCCATCGTGGAAGGAATCAAAGAGGCAGGCAAAGAGGCGGAAGCTGTATTTGTCAGCGATATGAACATTGACGAGTTAAAGGGAGAGGGTGTATTTGCATTAGGATGTCCTGCCATGGGAGCAGAAGTACTCGAAGAGAGTGAGATGGAGCCGTTTGTTGCAGACGTGGAAGGATTTGCTTCCGGAAAGAAGATCGGACTGTTTGGTTCCTACGGATGGGGGGACGGACAGTGGATGCGTGACTGGGAAGCACGTATGAGCGGAGCCGGTGCAACGATCGTAGGAGGGGAAGGTGTCATCTGTCAGGAGGCTCCGGATGCAGATGCAATGGAACAGTGCAAGGCACTTGGGAAAGCACTTGCAAACGCTTAATAACGGAGAAATTTTGTGTGCTGGTACCTGATTATTTAAGAAAAAAATGTCGGATAAGCTGAAAAAATATTATTTTGTTATTGACAACTTATGGCCGTTAGCATATACTAACTGACGTAAGAGATGGAAATGATTCTCAATAAAGTCGCTTGCACGCGGCGGAAAGCAGGAGGATGTTTTTATGATGCCTTTAACAATGTGCAAAGCAGGAGAAGAGAATGAGATTAAAAAGATCGGTGGAAAAGAAGAAACAAGACGCCATCTTGAGAATCTTGGTTTTGTTGTCGGGGGAAAAGTGGCTGTGATATCTGAAACGGATGGAAACATGATTGTGAATGTGAAAGAAGCGCGTGTTGCTATCGGTAAGGATATGGCAAATAAAATAATGATTTAGAAAGGGAACAGCGATGAAGACATTAAAAGATGCAAAAGTTGGCGAGACTGTCAAAGCTACAAAACTGACAGGCGAAGGACCTGTAAAACGTCGTATCATGGACATGGGAATTACCAAGGGCGTAGAGATTTATGTCCGTAAAGTAGCCCCACTCGGAGATCCGGTGGAAGTTACGGTCAGAGGGTATGAACTGTCCCTGCGTAAAGCAGATGCTGAAATGATCCAGGTAGAGTAATTTTTTACCATAAGGTTAGTAGCGACTTACAAAAACTAGCAGGTGCTTACAGAAACTAGCAATTTCAAATTTTAGCAAGGCTGATAAAACAAAAGTGCGCCAGCACAGAAAAGAGGAGAATTATGGCAGTGAAAATTGCATTGGCAGGAAATCCAAACTGCGGAAAAACGACATTGTTCAATGCATTGACCGGTTCCAATCAGTTTGTTGGTAACTGGCCGGGTGTAACAGTAGAAAAAAAGGAAGGACGTCTGAAGGGGCATAAAGATGTTACCATCATGGATCTTCCGGGTATTTATTCTCTTTCCCCATACACTCTGGAGGAAGTGGTAGCAAGAAATTATCTTGTTGCAGATAGACCGGATGCAATCATCAATATTGTGGACGGTACAAATATTGAGCGTAACTTATATCTTTCTACACAGATCATGGAACTTGGTATCCCGGTAATCATGGCAGTAAACATGATGGATATCGTTGCCAAGAATGGTGATGTGATACATATCGATAAGCTGAGCCAGAAACTGGGCTGCGAAGTTGTTGAGATTTCCGCCCTGAAAGGAACAGGAATTACAAAGGCAGCAGAAAAGGCCGTTGCTCTCGCACAGCAGAAGAAGAAAGTCACACCTGCACATGCGTTCGCATCAGAGGTTGAGGATATCATTGCAAAGGTAGAGGATAAGATCAGCTCGGATATTCCACAGGAACAGAAGCGGTTTTTCGCAATCAAACTTCTGGAAAAAGACGATAAGATTTCTGAACTCTTAAGTCTGATGCCAGATGTATCTGCAGAGATCAAGGAACTTGAGGATCATTTTGATGATGATACCGAGTCAATCATTACCAATGAGCGTTATGTATACATTTCTTCCATCATTGGAGAGTGTCTTACAAAAGCAAAGAAGGGTGAGAAACTTTCCACTTCGGATAAGATTGATCGTTTTGTTACGAACCGTTTTTTTGCACTTCCAATTTTTGCATTGGTTATGTTTATCGTATATTATGTATCTATCACAACAGTTGGTGCATTCCTTACCGACTGGACAAATGATACATTGTTTGGCGAGTGGATTGTTCCGGGAGCAAGAACCTTACTTGAGAACATTCACTGTGCCGGCTGGCTGACAGGGCTTGTCGTAGATGGTATCATCTCCGGTGTGGGTGCTGTACTTGGATTCGTACCACAGATGCTGGTACTGTTCATTTTCCTGGCATTCCTTGAGTCCTGTGGATATATGTCACGTATCGCATTTATCATGGACCGTATTTTCCGTAAATTCGGATTATCCGGAAAATCATTCATCCCAATGCTGATTGGTAGTGGATGTGGTGTTCCTGGTGTTATGGCTTCCCGTACGATCGAGAACGACCGTGACCGCAAGATGACAATCATGACAACAACATTCGTACCTTGTGGAGCAAAGCTTCCAATCATTGCTTTGATCGCAGGTGCATTCTTCCATAATTCCGGATGGGTTGCATGGAGTGCTTATTTTGTAGGTGTTGCAGCAATTATCTGTTCCGGTATTATCTTAAAGAAAACAAAGATGTTCGCAGGAGAGCCTGCACCATTCGTTATGGAGCTTCCTGCATATCACTGGCCAACCGTTGGAAACGTACTCCGCAGCATGTGGGAGCGTGGATGGTCTTTCATCAAGAAAGCAGGTACAATTATCCTGTTATCAACAATTGTTTTATGGTTCTTAATGAACTTCGGATGGAGCAACGGAACCTTTGGAATGCTTGATTTCGACGGATTAGAGGGTGCTGCTCTTGAGGCTGCCCAGGCAGAATGTGTTCTTGCAAAAATTGGTTCTGCAATCGCATGGATCTTCGCACCACTTGGCTGGACCAAGGCTGGTAACGGCTGGAAGATGGCAGTTGCTGCTGTATCCGGTCTGATCGCAAAAGAGAACGTTGTAGCTACGTTCGGACAGTTATTCGGTTTTGCAGAAGTTGCAGAAGATGGTTCCGAAATCTGGAAGTCACTGGCTCAGGTTATGACTCCGGTTGCCGCTTATGGTTTCCTGGTATTCAACCTGTTATGTGCACCATGTTTCGCAGCTATGGGTGCGATCAAGCGTGAGATGAACAACGTGAAGTGGTTCTGGTTTGCGATCGGATATCAGTGTATCTTAGCTTACATTGTTTCCCTGTGTATCTACCAGATCGGTACACTGATCACAGTTGGTACATTCGGTGTTGGTACCGTTGTAGCATTCTTACTGATCATCGGATTTATTTATCTGCTGTTCCGTCCTTATAAGGAGAGTAACACATTAAACTTTGACGCAAAGAAAACTGTGTCAGCAAAATAGAAAAAGAAGAGATGCCAAATGATGCAGAGAGAAATGATTATTCAAAAACTGAAGGAATCAGGCTGTAGGATTACCAAGCAGCGGCTGATGCTGCTGGATATTATCCTTGAGGAAGATTGTTCCTGCTGTAAGGAAATCTATTTCAAGGCATCAAAGGTAGATCCAAAAATCGGCGTTGCAACCGTTTACCGCATGGTAAACGCAATGGAAGATATTGGGGCCATTAAGTGTATGCGCGGATTTCAATTGGCGGGTTCTGAATAGTTGAAAAAGAGAAAGCGGTTTGCCGGAAGGCAGACCGCTTTTCTTCTATTTTTCACGCTCCTTTCTTATAACAGATGGCTTATTGTAAAATACCGCAAATAACAACTTTCCCCTTGTTATTTGTATTTACAACCAGCGTTGCGGTTGTATTAAGCTGCCACCTAACTTCGTTATTTCCACTTATGTCGGGTTCTCCCCAAACTTCAATCAGTTGATTTATGGAATACCCCACAATAAGCTGATTAACTTCTGCTTCTTCCATTTGAGCGATTGAAGAAAGTTCTGGAATATTCTTTGTGCTTTTCGGGGAAACAAATATATACAGGGCTATTGCAATACACAACGCAATTACAATGCCTACAACTGTGAAAAGTCTGTTTTTTTTCATGCTTTTATCTCCTCGTGTCCTTTTACCTATATAACGGTCAAGATCAAAAATGGGGACAGACTTTTTTGAAATTATTTTTCATATCCTGTTAATGGGTTGTCACTTTCCTGCGCAACATTCTTGTGGTACAATTTGTAACAAGCAGTCGCTGCAACGAATACCCATAATGTGCAAGAATAAATTTACTTGCTCACTTAGAATGGATGG
>ERZ1106919.14-NODE-14-length-139424-cov-19.301588_pt1 | contig 139424 bp, 135 predicted proteins | sample MGYA00403654_ERZ1106919 | MGnify/ENA primary metagenome ERZ1106919 (study PRJEB35170, sample SAMEA104062450) | human gut metagenome | biome: human gut; feature: human-associated habitat; material: faeces | place: Denmark | collected 2012-10-08 ... | reverse complement strand
TGGAGACCATGTATGAGGCAAACGGTGTAGGTCTTGCGGCACCGCAGGTTGGAATTTTAAAGCGTATGGTAGTCATTGATATCGGGGACGGACAGGGACCGTTTATTATGATCAACCCGGAAATTATCGAGTCTGACGGAGAGCAGACCGGAGATGAAGGATGCTTAAGTCTTCCGGGAAAAGCAGGTCAGGTTACACGTCCGAACCATGTAAAAGCAAAATTTTATGATCTGGACATGAATGAGTGGGAAGTAGAAGGCGAAGGTCTGATGGCACGCTGCATTTGCCATGAACTGGATCATCTGGATGGACATATGTATACAGAAAAAGTAGAAGGCGGACTTCATGATGTGAATTATGAGGAGCCGGAAGAGGAATAATATGAAAGTAATTTTTATGGGAACACCGGATTTTGCGGTGAATACATTGGAAAAGATCATAGAAGCCGGACACGAGGTTATGATTGTGGTTACACAGCCGGACAAACCAAAGGGACGCGGGAATACCATGCAGTTTCCACCGGTAAAGGAATGTGCGGTTTCCCATGGACTGGAAGTATTCCAGCCGGTAAAAATCCGGGAAGATGCAAGTGTGGAATATTTGAAAAAGTTTGCGCCGGATATCATCATAGTGGCGGCTTTCGGGCAGATTCTTCCAAAGAGTATTCTTGATCTTCCGAAATACGGATGCATTAATGTACATGCATCCCTGCTTCCAAAATATCGTGGTGCCGCACCGATCCAGTGGGCGGTCATCAATGGAGATGAGATCACGGGAGTTACGATTATGCGCATGGATGTCGGACTGGATACCGGAGATATCATTGCCAAAAAACAGGTGCGCATTGCAGAAGATGAGACAGGTGGAAGTCTGTTTGACAAGCTGGCGGCAGTCGGCGCCGAGCTGTGTGTGGAAACCATGCAGATGCTGGAAAACAAAACGGCGACCTTTACACCGCAGGACAATGAGGCGAGTACCCACACAAAGATGATTTCCAAGGAGCTGGGAGATATTGACTGGAAAAAGCCGGCGGTGGAGATTGAGCGCCTGATCCGTGGATTAAATCCATGGCCGAGTGCCTATACCCATCTGGATAATAAAGCGTTTAAGATCTGGAAAGCCCGGGTGGTGGAGACAGATGGCGCTTATGCACCGGGTTGTATCTGTAAAGTTGGAAAAAATACGATGGTGGTACAGACCGGAGAGGGTGGACTGGAACTTTTGGAAGTACAGCTTGCCGGTAAGAAACGGATGGATGCAGGATCATTTCTGCGTGGCTATCCGGTTGCAGAGGGATCTTTTTTACAGCAGTAAGACGGAGGTAGATTTATGCCATACATTTATTGGGACAGTACCTATATACTGGTTGTTATCGGTGCAGTGATCTGTATGATTGCATCTGCACGGGTAAAGACAACGTTCAACAAATATTCCGCATACCGCAGTATGTCAGGAATGACGGGAGCACAGGCGGCAGAGCGGATTTTGCACGCAGCAGGAATCTATGATGTGCGGGTGCAGCATGTATCGGGAAATCTGACCGATCATTACAATCCTGCCAATAAGACACTCAATCTTTCCGACAGTGTCTGCAATCAGACTTCGGTTGCAGCTGTGGGTGTGGCAGCACATGAATGCGGACATGCGATCCAGCATGCCAGAGGATATGTGCCGCTTCGGCTGCGTACCGCATTTGTGCCGATTGCAAACTTTGGTTCCATGCTTGCATGGCCGGTGATCATTCTTGGTGTGATCATAAACAGCCGTTCATCCATGATGCTTATCAATATCGGAATTCTGCTGTTTTCGTTTGCTGTGTTATTCCAGCTGATTACGCTTCCGGTTGAGTTTGATGCTTCGCGTCGTGCGATGGTTCAGCTGAGGGAACAGGGAATCCTGGGAGATCAGGAACTCCATTACACAAGAAAAGTTCTTACAGCAGCAGCACTCACGTATGTGGCAAGTGCAGCAGCTGCGATTCTGCAGCTGCTTCGAATCGTTTTACTGTTTGGAGGAAGAAGTCGTGACGACTAAGGTCAATGAGAGAGCACTGGTGCTGGAAATGCTTCTGGCGGTCAATGAGGAGGGACAGTACAGTCATCTGGTCCTCCGCGATGTGCTCGATAAATATCAGTATCTGGGAAAACAGGAACGCGCTTTTCTGACGCGCTTGATGGAAGGAACGCTGGAAAGACAGCTGACACTGGACTATGTGATCGATCAGTTTTCCAAAACCAGAGTAAAGAAAATGAAACCGCTCATCCGCAATCTTATGCGCATGAGCGTTTATCAGATTATGTATATGGACAGTGTGCCGGATTCCGCAGTGTGCAACGAGGCAGTAAAGCTGGCGAGAAAGCGTGGGTTTTCCGGCCTGAGCGGATTTGTCAACGGTGTGCTGCGTAGTGTGGCAAGAGGATGGAGAGAAGTTCGCTTCCCGAATCTGAGCGTTACATATTCGATGCCGGAATGGATCGTGGACATATGGACCGAAAATTATGGAGAGGAAAAGACCCGTCAGATTCTGGAGGGACTTACCGCAGAAAACCGGCTGACGATCCGTACCAATCTTTCCGCTGTGACACCGGAAGAACTCGTAAACAAACTGAAAGCAGAAGGGGTGACAGTACATGCGGTTCCGGAACTGCCGTATGCTTTTGAAATATCCGGGCTGGATTATCTGGCGGGACTGAAAAGTTTTAAAGAAGGGCTGTTTTATGTACAGGATGTCAGCTCCATGCTGGTTGCGGAAACTGCGGCACCGAAAAAGAATGATTATGTGATTGATGTGTGTGCGGCACCGGGAGGAAAGAGTACCCATATGGCAGAACTGCTTCAGGGAAGTGGTATGGTAGAGGCAAGAGATCTGACAGAATATAAGGTGGATCTGATCCGGGAGAACATAGCCAGACATGGATTGTCAAATATGAAAGCGGTACAGATGGATGCAACGGTGGATGATCCGGATTCCCATCAGAAAGCGGACGTCTTAGTCTGTGATCTGCCGTGTTCCGGACTTGGCGTTATGGGAAAGAAGACGGATATCCGTTATAAGATGACCAAAGAAAAGGCGGCAGAGCTTGCAAAACTGCAAAGACAGATTCTTTCTGTTGTATGGGATTATGTCAGACCGGGCGGGACACTTGTGTACAGTACCTGTACGATCCACCGGTCAGAAAATGAGGATAACACCGCATGGTTTTTAAAAGAACATCCGGAATTTTCCCTGGAATTCCAGAGACAGATTTTCCCGGGAGAAGCCGGAAGTGACGGATTTTTTCTTGCAAAGCTGGTAAGGAGTAAATAAGAGGATGAGTGAAAAGACAGATATTAAGTCCATGGATCTGGAAGAATTAAAAACCTTTTTTTCCGATATGGGGGAGAAAGCGTTTCGTGCAAAGCAGGTATATGAGTGGTTGCATGTGCGGCAGGTGGAAAGCTTTGAGGAGATGACGAATCTTTCCAAAACCTTGCGGGAGAGACTGGATGAGACCTGCAGGATCATCACACTCAGAAAAGAACAGGTACAGATTTCAAAACTGGATGGAACCCGCAAATATCTGTTTTTACTGGAAGACGGAAATGTCATTGAGAGTGTGCTGATGAAATATAAGCACGGAAATTCCGTATGTATTTCTTCACAGGTCGGTTGTCGGATGGGATGCCGGTTCTGTGCATCAACACTGGACGGACTGGTGAGAGGACTTGCACCGGCGGAAATGCTGGATCAGATCTATCAGATTGGTAAGGATATCGGAGAGCGGATTTCGAATGTTGTTGTCATGGGCACCGGGGAACCGATGGATAATTTTGATAATCTGGTAAAATTTATCACTTTGCTGACGGATGAGAACGGACTTCACATCAGCCAGAGAAACCTGACTGTTTCCACCTGCGGAATTGTTCCGCGGATGCGGGAACTGGCGGATAAAAAACTTGCGATTACGCTGGCATTATCTTTGCATGCTTCCAATCAGAAAAAACGTCTGGAGCTGATGCCGGTGGCGAACAAATATGACATTCATGAAGTAATTGATGCCTGCAGGTATTATTTTGAACAGACCGGCAGACGTGTGACGTTTGAGTACAGTCTGGTAGGTGGTGTCAATGATACAAAAGAAGATGCAAAAGAACTGACGGAACTGATCCACGGGATGAACTGTCATGTAAATCTGATTCCGGTGAATCCGATCAGGGAGCGGGATTATGTGCAGTCAAATGCACATGTCATCGAAGCTTTTAAGGAGAAACTGGAACGGAGTGGTTTAACGGTGACAGTACGCCGTGAGATGGGGCGTGATATTGATGGTGCCTGCGGACAATTAAGGCGCAAGTACAAAGAGAATCAGAGACTTGCATAACGAAAAGTCATGTGCTAAGATAGACAGATGATGGAAGAGTATGTATATTACATGTAATTGAGAAAGGATAAAGCGGATGAAGACGTATTCCATAACGGATACAGGCATTCTTCGTGAAATGAATCAGGATTATTTTTTCGCGTCGGATGAACCCGTTGGGAATCTCCCGAATCTGTACATTGTTGCAGATGGCATGGGGGGACACAAGGCAGGAGATTACGCATCGCGTTACACAACGCAGCGCATCGTTGCATCCGTGTCCCGGAGTTCGGGAGAAGAACCAGTTACAATTTTAAAAGAGGCAATAACAACTGCAAACAGACTTCTGATCACAGAAGCTGCAGAAGATGAAGCGAAAAAAGGTATGGGGACGACACTTGTTGCAGCCACCATTATTGACGGACGGCTTTATGTTGCAAATGTCGGAGACAGCAGACTGTATATCATCGGTACGGATGGCATCCGGCAGATCACGAGGGATCATTCTCTTGTGGCAGAGATGGTCAGGATCGGTGAAGTAGGTGCAAAGGAAGCACGTGAGCACCCGGACAAAAATATTATCACCCGCGCAGTCGGTGCAGGGGAAGAAGTAGAGGCAGATTTTTTTGAAGTGGAATTAAAGAAAGATGACCACATCTTAATCTGTACGGACGGACTCACGAATATGGTGGAAGACGAAGAAATCTGCAGTATTATTCTGCGGGATGCTTCCATTGAGGAACGCGCCGGACTTCTTGTAAAAACTGCAAATGACAACGGTGGAAAAGACAATATTACAGTAATGATTATAGAACCATTTTCTTGATGAGGTGAAAGAATGTTAACAGTTGGGACGTATTTAGCAGATCGCTATGAAATCGTAAGTAAGATTGGTGCAGGCGGAATGTCCGATGTTTATAAAGCAAAGGATCATGTGCTTGGCCGTTTTGTGGCAATAAAAGTATTAAAACCGGAATTTTCGGAAGATCGTGGATTTGTAGCAAAATTTCGCACGGAGGCACAGTCAGCAGCAGGGCTGGAGCATCCAAATATTGTAAATATCTATGATGTAGGAAGCGAAGAGGGGCTTCATTATATCGTCATGGAATATGTTGAGGGAATCACACTTAAGACATACATTGAAAAGAAAGGACAGTTATCCTTTAAGGAAGCCGTCAGTATTGCCATTCAGGTAGCAAGAGGTATTGAAGCTGCCCACAACAAACAGATCATCCATCGGGATATCAAACCGCAGAATATCATGATCTCCACAGAGGGAAAAGTCAAGGTCATGGACTTTGGTATTGCCAGAGCCGCATCTTCCAATACCGTCAGCTCGGATGTGATGGGATCGGTTCATTATTCTTCTCCGGAGCAGGCGAGAAACGGGTTTGTAGACGGAAGAAGCGATATCTATTCTCTGGGTATTGTTATGTATGAAATGGTAACCGGACGTGTACCTTTTGACGGAGATACAACGGTTGCAGTCGCTATTCAGCATCTGCAGGAAGAGATGACACCTCCAAGTGTTTATGCAAAGAATCTGCCGATCAGCATGGAGAAGATTATCTTAAAATGTACACAGAAGAATGCGGACCGCCGTTACCAGACCATTGGAGATCTGCTGGCGGACCTGCGCAGATCGCTGGTACATCCGGATGAGGATTTTGTTGTGATTGCTCCGCTTGTGGACAATGGAAAGACCAAGGTCATCAGTGGGGAAGAATTAAAGCAGATCAAAGAACACGGGGTGGAGCCAAAAGAAGACAGGCACGCTTCCAAGCTGGAATCTTCCTATGATCCGGATGAGGATGAGGACGATGAGGATGAGGACGAAAACGAAGGACTCAGTCCGAAGATGGATAAGGCAATGACCATCATGGGAATTGTGGTGTTTGTTGTAATCCTTGCAGTGATTATTTACCTTGTGGGAAGTTTCTTTGGCTTATTCCGTTTTGGCAGTAATTCATCAAAGAATACAGAAACGCAGACGCAGACACAGACGCAGACACAGACACAGACAGAAAGTGAACAGCCTGTCATGGTACAGAATGTATGCGGAAAGTTACAGGAGGAGGCACAGTCTGAACTGGAAGCACAGGGGCTGTATATGTTTGTTATTCAGGAGCAGAAGTCGGATCAGCCGGAAGGAACCGTTCTGAATCAGGACCCGGTTGGCGGTTCTGAAGTATCTGCCGGAACGACAATCAATGTAATTATTGCCGGAACCGAAAATGTGGATTTCACAGATTCGGAGAGTCAGAGTGAGCAGAACGATGTTCCGGTTCCAAATGTAGTTGGAAAACTGGAAAAAGATGCTTCTTCTACCCTTTCGGCTGCCGGATTTAAAGTGTCCAAAACATACAAATATGATGATTCCGTAGATGCAGGAAAGGTTGTTTCCCAGAGCCCGAGAGGCGGAAATGCACAGGAGGGAAGTACGGTTACGATTGTGATCAGTCAGGGAAAGAAGTCTAGTACGGTGCCATCTGTTCAGGGTCACTCCAAGAAAGATGCACAGGCGGCTTTGCAGAAGGCTGGCTTAAAAGTTGCAGTGAAAGAAGAATACAGTGATTCTGTCAAAGCAGGTCAGGTAATTTCACAGAGTGTAGCATCCGGCAAGATTGTGCCGGCAGATACAACGGTAACGATTACGGTAAGCAAGGGACCGGAAGAGATAAATTACAGCTATAAATTCTCAAAGTCATATGCAGCACCGGAAGGAGCAGTCAGTGCAACTTATACACTGACGGGAAGTGATGGCACGACCTATGCAAGCGGAACCAGTGATGTCGATGGTTCTCTTACGATCGGGGCATCCGATATGGCATGTGAGTCCGGTAAAGTGACGATTACCTGGAGCATTGAAGAAATAGATGATGAAGGTCTTTCCGATACGTCTACAAAGACAGAAACACATTCTGTCAGCTTTTCAAAACAGTAGGTAATATATGAAGGGAAAGATTGTAAAAGGAATTTCCGGTTTCTACTACGTTCACGTGGCAGAAACCGGAATTTATGAATGTAAGGCAAAAGGAATTTTCCGTAATCAGAAGATCAAACCTCTCGTGGGTGATGATGTGGAAATCGTTGTACTGGATGAAGAAAAAAAGATTGGAAATGTAGAAAAAATTCTTCCACGTACCAGGGAACTGATCCGCCCCGCAGTGGCAAATATCGATATGGCACTCGTAATTTTCGCGGCTGCAAAACCGGACCCGAATTTTAATCTGCTGGATCGCTTTTTGTGTATGATGGAATATCAGAAAGTTCCGGTTACGATCTGCTTTAACAAATGCGATCTGGTGACGAAAGAACAAAGAGAAGTATTACGAAAAATTTATGAACTGGCGGGGTATGAGCTGCTCTTTACAAGTGCAAAGACACAGGAAAATGTGGAAAAACTCAAATCTGTGTTGCAGGGAAAGATGACGGCAGTGGCAGGACCGTCCGGAGTAGGAAAATCTTCGCTGATCAATGATCTGCAGGATGCGGTGCAGATGCAGACCGGAGGAATCAGTGACAAGATTGAGCGGGGAAAACATACGACACGCCATTCGCAGATTATACCAATTGCGGAAAACACCTATATTATGGATACTCCGGGGTTTAGTTCTATGGATCTGCCCGGATTTTCCAAAGAGGATCTGTGGACATGTTATCCGGAGTTCGTGCGTTTTGAGCCTGGATGCAGATTTATCGGATGCAGTCACATCGGAGAGCCGGATTGTGGCGTTAAGACTGCACTTGCAGAAGGAAAAATATCGCGGGTGAGGTATGACAATTATGTGCAGCTTTATCAGGAAATGAAGAATATGCGCAAGTATTAGGAGGAATCAATGAACTGTTTATCACCGTCAATTTTATCGGCAGATTTTGCTAATCTGGGAGAACAGATTCGGTTGCTGGATCAGGCAGGTGCGGAATATGTACACATCGATGTTATGGATGGAATGTTTGTTCCGAGTATTTCGTTTGCATTTCCGATCATTCGTTCCATTCGTAAATGTACCGATCGGATTTTTGATGTCCATCTGATGATTGAGGAACCGATTCGCTATATAGATGATTTTGTTGACGCGGGAGCGGATATTATTACGGTCCATGCAGAAGCATGCAGGCATCTTGACCGCACAGTGGAGGCAATCAGGGAAAAGGGGGTTCTGGCCGGTGTGGCATTAAATCCGGCCACTCCGCTGGAAACTGTCCGATATATTCTTCCGAAGGTGGACATGCTTCTTATCATGACCGTTAATCCGGGATTCGGAGGACAGAAACTGATTCCGTATACGTTAGATAAAGTGCGTGAAGCGAAAAATCTTGTGAAGCAGTCCGGATGTAAGACCGATATTGAAGTAGATGGGGGAATTAATCTGGAAAATGTGGAAGAAGCCATGGATGCAGGAGCCAACATAATTGTGGCAGGTTCTGCGGTTTTCAAGGGAGAGATCGAAAAGAATGTGGAAGCATTTCTGGAAAAGTTGCAAAGGCAGGGGTAGAAGATGAAGTATTTAATTGTTTCCGGGGGAGAAGTGAAGGAAGGTTTTTTAACCTGGATTGTAAAAAATGGAGGATTTGATGTCATATTAGCGGCAGATGCGGGAATGGAAGCATTGTATCGGGATCATATTCTGCCGGATATCATAGTGGGGGATTTTGATTCGGTAAATCCGGATACCCTTGAATATTTTCATGACAAAGAGCAGATCGAGGTGTGCATGCTGAATCCGGAAAAGGATGATACCGACACGGAATATGCGATTCGGGAGGCCATTCGCAGAGGTGCAATGGAGATTGTGGTCATTGGTGCAACCGGTACCAGAATTGATCATGTACTGGGCAATATCAGTCTGCTTGGTATTGGTCTGGAGGAACAGATAAAGATCAGCCTGGTCGATGAACATAATCGTATCCGCATGATTAATCAGCCGTTGACGATCCGGAAAGCGGAGCAGTATGGAAAGTATGTTTCTTTGATTCCATTTTCTGAAAAAGTAAGTGGTGTTACCCTGCGTGGATTAAAGTATCCGCTTACGGATTATACGATGGGAGGATTTAATTCTCTCGGAATCAGCAATGAAATTGTTTCAGATGAAGCGTCAATTTCTTTATCTTCCGGACAACTTATTGTAATTGAATCAAAAGATTGAAGATTTTATGAAATGACGGAAAAATGGTACGAAAGAAGTAGTTCGTACCATAAAAAATAGCAAATATTATGGAAAAATGCTTGCATTGGAGTAATAAGTCTGCTATGATTATCTACGACGAAGGTGTCAAAAGAGAATTCTTTTGACGCCTTTTTTGCGTTTAAAAGTATAAAAGAATGGAGGAAGATTAGATGAACGCAGGGGATACGGGATTTATGCTGATATGTTCAGCTCTGGTGTTTTTTATGACACCTGGATTAGCCTTTTTCTATGGAGGACTGGTGCGAAGAAAGAATGTCGTCAGCACCATGATGGCATGCGCAGCGATTATGGGATTGTCGGTTGTCATGTGGGTATTGTTTGGATATTCACTGTCTTTTGGTGGAAATCATGCAGGAATTATTGGAGATTTCCGGTGGTTTGGATTGCATGGAATTAAAATGAATGAAGCAGGTCCATATGCGTCGACGATACCGCATCTGGTTTATATTGCATTTCAGATGATGTTTGCAATGATTACGCCGGCTTTGATCACGGGTTCCCTTGTGGGTCGTGTAAAATTTAAGGCATTGTTTTTATTTATTATGTTCTGGTCCGTCATTGTATACTACCCAATGGCGCACATGGTATGGGGACAGGGAGGATTTCTTGCAGAGATCGGATCGGTTGATTTTGCCGGAGGAAATGTGGTACATATCAGTTCCGGTGTCAGTGCACTGGTATTTTCCATTATCCTTGGCAGGCGAAGAGGATATGAACAGACGGCATACCGGGTACATAACATTCCGTTTGTAGCACTCGGAGCATTTATTTTATGGTTTGGATGGTTTGGATTTAACGCAGGAAGTGCATTGGCAGCAAACGGACTGGCAGCACATGCATTTATGACAACTGCACTTGCCAGTGCAAGCGCCATGATGTCCTGGATGTTTATTGATGTGATCAAGGATGGAAAGCCTACCCTGGTAGGTGCCTCTACCGGTCTGGTTGTTGGATTGGTTGCAATTACACCGGGAGCTGGATTTGTTCCGATCTGGTCGGCAATTATCATTGGAGCACTGGTCAGCCCGATCTGCTGTGGTACCATTTCCCTGTTGAAAGGAAAATTCAAGATTGATGATGCACTCGATGCATTTGGCTGCCATGGCATCGGAGGAGTCTGGGGAGGAATTGCAACCGGATTGTTTGCAAAACATTCTATCAATCCGGTTGCCCTCTGGGATGGACTGTTTTTTGGAAATTACCGTTTATTTGTTGCACAGATTATTGGAATTGTTGTGACAGTTGCCGTGGCGATTGTCGGTACACTGGTCTGCCTTGGCATTGTAAGATTGTTTACGGAGCTTCGTGTAGATGAAAAAGCAGAAAAAGTTGGTCTGGATATTTCGCAGCATGGAGAGAGTGCGTATCCGACATTTAATGGTCTGGATTCATAAGTCCCAGAAACAGACCTCGTATGTTATAATGGATCCGTCAGTTATTTCGAGACAGAGATAAATCTGGAAGTATAAAATAATCATGTATAAGGAGAAAAAAGAAGCTTATGATGATAAAAGTGGAAGCAATCGTCCGGGAAGAAGTTTTTGAGGATGTAAAGGAAGCATTAAACGCGATTGATGTGAATGGTATCACCGTATCACAAGTGATGGGATGCGGTGCACAGAGGGGATATAAAAAGAGAGTGCGTGGTACAGAAGTAGATGTTATGATGCAGCCGAAGATTAAGTTTGAGATTGTGGTATCGTCCGAGGAATGGGAGAAAGCGACCATTGATGCCATTCAGAAGGCTGCATTTACCGGAGAAGTCGGGGATGGAAAGATTTTCAGCTATGAGATCCGTACTGCTACAAAGATCCGTACCAGAGAGAGCGGGGCTGACGCCTTAAATTAGATTTTTAACAGAATCTACAGCATTGAGTTTTGGTTTTGGTAAACAATAAAAAGAGCATCCACATGGGATGCTCTTTTTGCATATCGAATTTACCTGATACAGGGAAATTATAACTGAGGACCAGCAGAAACCAATGCCTTACCAGCTGCATTTCCTTCATACTTGGAGAAGTTCTTGATGAATCTTGCTGCAAGATCCTTAGCCTTTGTCTCCCACTCAGAAGCATCAGCATAAGTATCACGAGGATCAAGAATTCCTGTATCTACACCGTTTAATTCGGTTGGTACTTCGAAATCGAAGTAAGGAATCTTCTTAGTAGGAACGTTGTTGATATCTCCGTTTAAGATTGCATCGATGATTCCACGGGTATCTTTGATAGAGATACGCTTTCCGGATCCGTTCCATCCGGTATTTACGAGGTAAGCCTTAGCGCCGCTCTTCTGCATCTTCTTAACGAGTTCCTCAGCATACTTTGTAGGATGTAACTCAAGGAATGCCTGTCCGAAGCAAGCAGAGAATGTAGGTGTAGGCTCAGTAATTCCACGCTCTGTACCAGCAAGCTTTGCAGTAAATCCGGAAAGGAAGTAGTACTGTGTCTGCTCTGGAGTCAGAATAGATACTGGAGGAAGTACTCCGAAAGCATCTGCTGACAGGAAGATTACGTTCTTTGCTGCTGGAGCAGAAGAGATTGGACGTACGATATTCTTGATATGATCGATTGGGTAAGAAACACGAGTGTTCTCGGTAACGCTCTTGTCTGCGAAATCGATCTTGCCGTTTGCATCTACAGTTACGTTCTCAAGAAGAGCATCTCTTCTGATTGCGTTGTAGATATCTGGCTCAGAATCCTTATCCAGGTTGATAACCTTAGCATAGCATCCACCTTCGAAGTTGAAAACGCCGTTGTCATCCCAGCCGTGCTCATCATCACCGATCAGGAGACGCTTAGGATCTGTAGAAAGTGTAGTCTTTCCTGTTCCAGACAGACCGAAGAAGATTGCTGTATTCTTGCCATCTAAATCTGTGTTTGCGGAGCAGTGCATAGAAGCCATACCCTTGAGTGGAAGGAAGTAGTTCATCATAGAGAACATACCTTTCTTCATTTCTCCGCCGTACCATGTATTGATGATAACCTGCTCTTTGCTTGTGATGTTGAAAGCTACACATGTCTCAGAGTTTAATCCTAACTCTTTGTAGTTTGCAACTTTAGCCTTAGAAGCATTGTATACTACGAAATCAGGCTCGAAATTTTCAAGTTCTTCAGCGGAAGGCTTGATGAACATGTTTGTTACGAAATGTGCCTGCCAAGCTACCTCTACGATAAAACGGATAGCCATACGGGTGTCTTTGTTTGCACCACAGAATGCATCTACAACGAAAAGTCTCTTGTTGCAGAGCTCTTTCTTTGCGATATCCTTAACAACTGCCCATGTGTCCTCTGTCATTGGGTGGTTGTCGTTCTTGTACTCATCAGATGTCCACCATACAGTGTCCTTTGAGTTATTGTCCATAACGATATATTTGTCTTTTGGAGAACGTCCGGTGTAGATACCAGTCATTACGTTAACTGCACCAAGCTCTGTCTCCTGACCAACTTCATATCCTTCAAGGCCAGCTTTTGTCTCTTCTTCGAATAATTTCTCATAAGAAGGGTTGTGAACGATTTCTGTGGTACCGGTGATACCATACTTGCTTAAATTGATTTCTGCCATCTTGATTTAAACCTCTTTCTTTATAGTATAGTAAGAAAAAATTCCTTTTTCCCTAATTTAGTATTATACATAATTACCCAATAAAATCAATAAAATTTGTATGAAATTTTCCCGTTTTTGAAATTTTGGGGGAATTTGGTCACATGTTTTTTTCCTGTGCTTTTTTCACGGTTTCAATGAAGTGTGTTACATCGGCATCCGGTTCTTTGGCATAGAGAATTCCGTAAGAGATCGGGTGATCCCAGTCAACAGGGAGTGTTACAAGAGCCGGATGGACATCTTTCCAGCATTCAATTGTGACCATGAGGTTCTGGGACTGTTCACACTGGTTAAATATCTCAATATCGTAAAACTGCGGAGCATCTGCAATGTGAATCTGTGGATGCTTCAAAATCTCGGCGCGGATCGCATCGACGGTATCGGAATCGCCCTGTTTTACCATCATAAGTGTTTCTCCATAGAGATCTTCGATGCGCAGGCGTTTTTTTGACGCCAGCCGGTGTTCACGCGACATAGAAATGCAGTGCTGATAAGTGCCGAGAGGCAGAAAGTTACAGCGGTCCAGCCAGAGCGCAGAGTCACAGACTCCGATGAGAAAATCAAATTTTTTGCCCAGGGAGGAAATTTCGGTAAGAATGCCCTGATGGTCGTCCTCAAAAGGAACAATGTGCAGCCGGTAACCCGGAAACGAAGCATTTACTTTGTACCACAGATCCATAAAAGGTTTGCACGGATTGAGAAGCGAACTTCCGATACAAAACGTTTTTTCAGAAAGGCTGGCAGCGGCACGGGCTTCCGCGATGGCATTCCGGGAATAAGAAAAAAGGTATTTGGCATGGCGGTAGATCACCTGACCGGCGGGGGTCAGATGCAGTCCCTGGTTAGTGCGGTGAAACAGTTTCATGTCCAGCTGTTTTTCCAATGCGTTTACCTGTTTCATGACAGAAGGTGCGGACAGATAAAGTTTTTCCGCTGCTTTGTTAAAACTTCCGCAGTCAGCGGCACAGACAAAAACAGTGAGTAAATGATTGAACATATGGAAAATACCTCCTCATATGTATTGCTTATAAGTTAATACGATATTATAATATCGATTCTTCTACGTCAAGAAAAGAACGGTTAAAATACAACTAAGAAAAGAATAAGGGAGATTTAAAAGTATGAAGTACGAAGAAAGAGCTGCATTTGAACAGGCAGATGCCTTTGGAATCGGAGCACCGAATGATGCATATGCGCAGTATTTTGTCGGAGATTCCTTTTTGCATCCGCTGACAGATCCAAAGGAATGTCCGGTTTATATGGCGAATGTCACATTTGAACCGGGATGCCGGAATAACTGGCATATTCATCACGCAGATAAAGGTGGTGGACAGATCCTTGTCTGTACCGCCGGCGAGGGTGTATATCAGGAGTGGGGCAAAGAACCGCAGATTCTGCATCCGGGGGATGTGGTATATATTAAACCGGGTGTAAAACATTATCACGGAGCGGCAGCAGATTCCTGGTTCAGTCATATTGCGGTGGAATGTCCGGGAGAAAACTGCAGCAATGAGTGGTGTGAGCCGGTAACGGATGAACAGTATAACCGTGTTGTAGAATAAAATAGAGAGGTTTTAAATTATGGCAGTAAAACAGACAGCAGGAAGAACACAGTTGGGAGAGTTTGCACCAAAGTTTGCAGAATTGAATGATGATGTGCTTTTTGGAGAAGTGTGGAGCAGAGAAGAACAGCTTTCCCTGCGTGACCGTTCGCTGGTGACGGTTGTGGCACTGATGGCACAGGGACTTACTGATGAATCATTCAAATATCATCTGCAGAGTGCAAAGGCAAATGGTATTACCAAAGAGGAAATAGCAGAGATCGTTACACATGCAGCGTTTTATTGCGGATGGCCGAAAGCATGGGCAGTGTTCCGCATGGCAAAAGAAGTATGGAATGAGGAAAAATAGGGAAGTATAAATAAATATAAAATATACATTGAAAGGAAGAAAAACATGTTAGAAAATACATATACACTGGAAAACGGAATTAAAATCCCAAAATTAGGACTCGGTACCTGGTTTATCGATGATAGCAAAGTGGCAGAAGCGGTAAGAGAAGCCGTAAAAATTGGTTATCGCATGATTGATACGGCGCAGGCGTACGGCAATTAAGTGATATGTTGTGAAGTGTAGATGTCAGATTTTCCAAAACAGTGTTTTTAGCGGAAACCTCCATCTGCTAGTCAAATGCAAGCATTTGACTCTCGCGACATTCGCCAAATTGACGCGCCAGCGTGTCAGCTTGGCTCATTGTTCGCGGATATAACACAACATAGGCGGCTGGCTCATTTGTGGTGAATGATAGATTGCAGATGTTGTATTAAGAAGGTGATACTCTTTTAACTGAAACTGTAAACATTTAGCACAAAGGAAGGAGCAGCGTATGGAGTTAACATATCATTGGGAAGGCGATGTATTGATTCCAGATTTGGAATTGGAAGATGGAAGCAATTATCAGATTGGCAAATATGGCAGAATGCGACAGAGGTATTTGTTTGAAAATTATCATGCCATGTATACACATCTGGTTCTTACGGAAAAATTGTGGAAACATCTGGAAGAAGTAGATATGGAATACAATGACATGATGGATATGCTTACGGTAAGAATGGCTGAGCGTGAAGGTGTGACGGAGCATTTGAAGTCAGTAGATCAGCTCGGATGGGTGCGGAAGATGAATAACATCCGGAGCAGAGCAGAGGAAGTAGTGTTGCATGATCTGATTTATAGATAAGAATAAAGCAGGAATCGTCATGGTTCCTGCTTTGTCTTACCATATATACGAGAATGGAGCTATTGGTTGTTATTATCATTCTCATTGACTGCTTCATCTAGCAGTAATCGAGATTCCAGCTCATCCGTTGAAGGCAGTAATGTTGCAAGATTTTCTGGTAAGAAATTCGATAATTCGTATGCTGAAATTGCTATTGGTTCGTTGGAACTGTTAACAGCATATTTGGCTAATACATTATTTTTTTCTTTGCAGATGATCAAGCCAATAGTTTTTCCATCGGAATCCATTTTGACAATATCGTCAACAATGTTTATATAAGTACCTATCTGACCAATATCACGAGATTTGAATTCTTTTATTTTGACCTCTACTACGACATAACAATGTAGGTTTAGATGGTAGAATAACAAATCAATATATTCCTCTGTGCCTTCTATAGGTAAAGGGTATTCTCGACCGACAAAGGCGAACCCTTTTCCCATTTCAATTAAAAGATTCATAACCTTTTCGGTCAGGGCATCTTTTAATTCTTTTTCGTTATAGTCACGATTTAAAGCAATAAAATCAAAATTGTAAGGATCTTTTGTTATTTCCTGAGCTAAATCACCGGTGTAAGCCGGTAGTGTTGTTTGAAAATTACTTATTGCCTTGCCTTGGCGTTCATATAGATTAGTGTCAAGGAAGTTTAGAAGAACAGCTCTTGACCAGTTATTCTTTATTACTTCATCAACGAAGAACATTGCTTTTTCGGGTTCATCTTTGCATTTATCAACAATTAATTTTATATGTCCCCATGGAATGGCATATATTTCTGCCCCAACTTGAGGCAGATTTGTAGCCTCCGGTAATTCTGCCCCAAGTTGGGGCAGAATTTCACCAAATAAATTGTAGTATCTTTTCATGTATCTCAAATTAGTGGTTGAAAATCCTTTTGCACCTGGGAACATCTTTTTTAAATCTTCACTTAAAGTTTCAAAAAAAGCACCGCCCCATTTGCTTTCAGCCTGCATGTTAACGATATCCTTGCCGATTGACCAGTAGAACCTAAGCAACTCGTCATTAACCTTGATAGATGCTTTTATTTGTGTATTTTTAAATCTTTTTTTAACATGTTTCAGCCATTCGACATAATATTTATCAATTCTAATCATATTGTCCATAGTATTTCCTCCAGATATGTCATTTATTCATTATTCATCTGTTTTATTTTTCTTAGCCCTTGTTTTATAGACATTATACTGATTCTTGCATTTCGGAGAGCAGAACTCATTTCCCTTACGGCTTGCGATAAATGCCCTGCCACAGTGCTTACACAGTTTCATATCGCAGTCAGAATCCGTAAGCATAAAAGAGAAGCACATCTGGATCATGACGAGCAGGGAATGGAAGTTCCATACGATAACCGGGGTATTTTCCGCTAATGCGATATGGTAAGTCGGGGATATGCCGCCAAATGCAGACATACCCTGACGATACAGGTTTTTTGTCTGTTCGTCCAGACGGTCATAGTCCAAATAATATAAGAAGCTTGTAGTAAAGGTAAACGCCCAGTCGGAAAATTCTTTCACCAGCCAGTCATAGCGTTCTGCATATTCCTTCTGAAAACTCATCGTAACAGCCTGTGGATTCTTTCCCGTTGCAAGTGCGATTGCAATGCCATCCTTGTCGGATACCGACCAACTTGATTCTACCCCTTTTTTGTGAAAATCCATCTTATCAAATGGATAAAAATAATCGAGATAACTTTCTGTTGATAGAGATTCTTCTTTAATAAAATGGTTTTTTGGAAGATATACAGATTCATAGGTGATAAATTCCGCAGTTGTCGGAAGTGCAGTCATAAAGCCTAAAAATCCGTAGGAATTGATGAAACGAAGAACCATACTTTTCAGTTTATCTTCTGGTGCTTTATGTATGACCTGCAAACCGATATTGACAGCATCCAGTACAAGTGATTCTGCATCTTTCATAGGATTATACATTTCTGGTTTGGCATCCGCAGATACTACAATATATAAAGTCCCATCCTCGGCGGTACGGTATTCATAACTGCTGTACCGTATCCATGGGGAACTGGTATGTTCAAATAGATTTTTCATGAAAAGCCTCCAATCTGATTTCACTGGAATCAGAGCAATCGTCTGAAATTCAATTCGTATAACTTCTATATAAAGAAACTGTAATCTATTAACAATTCTATTCGATTACACATTATAGGTCAAGGGTTATCATTCTGAAATTTCAACGCAATTTTCTTTTGACAAAACATTAAAAGTATCATATTACCCTGTTATTTATTTCAGGCAGCATAGTCACTGTTTTTCAGAATTCTTTTCGTCTTTAGTTCTTACCCCGTTTTCAAGAAAATATTTTTCGTCCAATGTAAGTGTCCAAGGCAGATGAAGCAGCCTTGTTTCAAGAGCAGTCTTATATTTCTTTCTTATCTGCTTTATGGCAGTTTCCCTCACACCACGCACATTGCGGTCAGTCTTTCCGTTCAACTCAGCGTATTGGAGTGTGGAATATGAACGGACAACCACATAGTACAAAAGCTGTTTCTGGTGTTCCTTCATATTCTTTAATATCAGGCATAAATCCTGACTGCGTACAAGCTCATGGATGTAATCCGGCTCATCAAAGATATAATCAATAAAATCGCCGGCAAGTATCTGCTGCCACAGCACCATATCATAGTTGGCATTACCGGGCAGGATATAATCAGAGGCGTGCCATTCAAGCGGTACTTCAGAGCGTCCGATTTCATGGTACCGCTCTCTGCGTTCCCTGTTGTCATCAAGTTTATCCCACCACGATATAACATTTGCGAATTCTTCCTCGGTTCGTGCACTTTCTTCAAGACGGCTGATTGCCAATGCACGGGCTTCCCTGTGCAGCATAGTTTTCTCACTGGAAGAATCGTTGTATTCCGGTATTAAGTTTTGTTTGCGGAAAGCTTTTAGTTCCTTATATTTTGGCAATTTAATCAGTCCTTAAAAATTTTTTCAAAAATAATTTCAAAACACTTCCGATTTTGTAGCCGTATTTCTCCTATTAGTGAAGAGAGTAATTCTTTTTATCACTAAAGCAATTACAGAAAGGAGCAAAAAGGCTATGAAGTATGGATAAACAAAAGCTTCGGTTACACGAAGCGGAAGCATGAAACAATTATAAATTTTATCAGAGAGAAAGGCAAGGATTGATTATGGAGGCAGAAAAACTAAATAATGGCAATAGAAAGTCCGGCTCATGTGAAGCTGGATTTTTTTATCGCAGGATTGGTGGGATAGTTTACAAAATCAGGGTATTAACGAGTGAAAACAGTACAGATACCTTTTCGGACAAGATTCGTTGAAAAATAAGGAATGGTACGTGGATGGCAAGGCTCCCTTGAACCTTGGCTATGATGCCATACGTTTGCGAGTAGACCTAGTAATACCAAGGGTTTCAGCGTTTGGAGACATAGCGTTGACACAAGTTTGACACAACATTTGACCAACGATTCAGAAGATGGATCGTTGGTCTTTTTTTATTTGTATAGGTAGTGAAGAATCCGGCACTTTGCCTATTGAACCCCAGACCCCGAGCGTTATAATCTCCCTGCTAATTAAGATATGGAGGTTAGGACGCTATGAGATATGAGGAATACTTGGAAAAGTTGAAAAATGCAGTGGAAAAGAAATTAGGTTGCCCGATAGAGATAAAAGAGATTAAAAAGAATAATGGATATACTTATCGGGGTCTGGTGGTACATGATGGGGCTTCAATAAAACCAGTGATTGCGGTACAGGGAAGGCGTGGATGACATGTTGATATTGACAAATATCTTTAGAATAAATGGTGCAGGTGTGATCTGTTATGATGGACTTCTCAAAATTATTGCAGACATGGCAGGTGGAAATCATATCATTATACCGTGTAGTATACATGAAACAATTGTCATGTCAGAAAAGACATGGCTGGATGAACAGGTGCTACAGGAAATGGTTTATAGTGTCAATCGGGAAGAAGTTCCAGCAGATGAAATTCTGTCGGATCATCCGTTTCGGTATGAGAGAGAAATGAACAGGCTTTGTATGATTTGAAACTGCATGGAAGGGTGTACAGACTGCACCCTTCCTTATTTTTCGTACATGATCTTGTAAGCGCATACACAAAAACGGACAGTATGAAATTGGTTGTGCACATGCAACAGTATCACTAAAATAAAGAGTATATCTCTGTTTATTAACACCACAGTAATTCTAAAGAATCAGCGTTATGATTGGTTCAGTAAAGAACAGGAGGACGGAGTGATGTTAAAGAATATGCAGGAAGAGAATGAAGGAACTGATGAAGGCGCAGTGGGAGGCAGCACGAAAAAAGGCACAGATGCAGGAAAGTGTTGCAAATGTGTATGATACGAATATCCGTACATTCAGTAAGAGTATAACAGGAGGGAAAACATGGCAGTAAAAGTTGGAAACAGTTGGGTGTCGGAAGCAGCACTGAGTTATGCAAAAGTGAAAGCGGACAGTGGAGAATCCGCGACATTAAATGGACTCTTGGATCGCTACCCGGGCGTGAACTTCTCGACAAACACGCAGGATTTTTCGCAGAAAGGTACGAATAACATTCAGATCACACCGATTATTCTGGCATAGATGCAGAATAATCCGGACAAGCGGATCGAGTATGAGGCTTTGATCTATGATTGCGCAAAATTGATCTCAAGCGGCGCCATGGACTGGGCGCCTGCCGGTTCCCATGTGAAAGCGGCAGGAACGATCATCAATGCGGATGGCAGTGTGAGCGGCTGGGCGATCACGGAAGACGATAACGGGGATGAGTCGCGCGAAAAAACGAAGCTGGACAAGGACAAGAGAGATACGTGGGAGAAAAAGATCTTAGAGATGCATAAGCAAAAACGCATCAAAGAGAAGAAAGAAGCCCAGAAGCGTCTCGAAAAGAAAAGTATTGACTTGGACCCTACTTTAAGTTGTAATATAAACGTAACAGCTTAAAGCAGGGAGGCAATATGAAACAGACCGTAATTTTAAAGAATAAGTTATTTTTGTATCTGACGGAGTTTTTTTCGGGAATGTCCGTTATGGCGGTAGAGTTGGGAGCGAGCCGTCTGTTGGCACCGTATTTCAGTTCGTCGCAGATCGTCTGGACGATCATTATCGGAACCATCATGATCGCGATGGCACTCGGCAATATTTACGGAGGAAGAAGTGCGGACAAGTCGCCGAATCCGGACCGCCTGTACACGAGAATCCTGATCGCTGCGATCTGGATCGCTCTGATCCCGGTGGCGGGCAAATATATCGTGCTCGGAATCTCGGCACTTTTGATTTTTACGGTGAGTAATAATTTTTTGATCATTGCAGCGTTTGCAGCATGTATGGTCATCTTTGTATTTCCTCTTTTCTTACTGGGAACCGTGACACCGTCGCTTGTAAAATATGCGGTGGACAGTCTGGATGATAACGGTAAGACAGTCGGTACACTCGGGGCATTCAACACGATCGGAAGTATCATCGGTACGTTTGTGCCGACCTTCGTGACGATTCCGGCGGTTGGAACGTCTATCACGTTTCTGATCTTCTCGGGAATTCTACTGGTTCTGGCAATCGTGTATTTTGTCAATGTCCGCGCAGGCAAAAAGAAAGTGATCGTATCGGTGGTAATCTTTGCACTGTGCTGCGGTCTTGGTTACTCGGATTCGTTTGCATTCTGGGAGAAGAATCTCACCTATGAGGGTGAATCGGTCTACAATTATCTGCAGGTATCGGAAGATGACACGTCGGTAAGACTGTCGACCAACGTGCTTTTTGGTGTGCAGTCGGTCTATATGAAGCAGGACAGGCTGACAGGCATGTATTATGATTACGCGATGGCGGCACCGCTCATGCTGGCGGATAAGAAGCCATCGGATATGGATGTGCTGATCCTTGGAATGGGAACGGGAACGTATGCGACACAGTGCCGGAAGTATCTCGGGGATATGAACGTGGAAGGTGTGGAGATCGATGAGAAGATCACGCAGCTTTCGCGCAAGTATTTCTCACTCTCCGAGGATGTGCCGGTCACGACCTATGACGGCAGAGCTTATCTGAATGCGATGGATAAGAAATACGATGTGATCATGGTGGATGCCTATCAGGATATCACGATTCCTTTCCAGATGTCATCCGTTGAATTTTTTACACTGGTTAAGGATCATCTGAACGAGGACGGCGTGATGGTCGTAAATATGAACATGCGCGGCAGCGGAGATGGCAACATCAATCAGTATCTCTCCGATACGATCGGTCAGGTGTTTGACGTGGAGTATACGGTTGATGTGGCGAATACGACGAACCGCGAGCTTTTTGCATCGAACAATCCGTCGATCATGGAGAATCTGCAGGCAAATACAAAGCAGATCACAAATGCTGATTTAAGAAACATGATGGAGACGGTATACGCGGATAGCACTCCATATGGAAAAGGCGATTATATTTTGACGGATGATAAAGCTCCGGTGGAACTTCTCGGCATGCAGGTGATCGATCAGCTGATCGAGGAGGAAGTTGTCTATTATAAGGGAATCTACGAGCGTGACGGAATCCAGGGAGTGTTAAATTCATTGTAGGAGGAAACGAACATGATGTATAATCCGCAGTTGGATACGTTTTTGTGCGTTGTTGAGGCGGGAAGTTTCAGCAAGGCAGCGGAACAGTTGTATATATCGGCTCCGGCGGTCATCAAACAGATCAATTCGCTTGAGGCAAGTCTTGGTATGAAGCTTTTTGACAGGACGCACAGAGGGCTTGTGGTAACGGAAGCCGGACAGTCGATCTACAATGACGCAAAATATATCATCGGGTATTGCAAGGAGTCGGTGCAGCGGGCGAAAGAGGCAATGCAGGTATCGGACGATGTGATCCGCGTCGGAATCTCGCCGATGACGCCGCCACAGGTATTTGTGGACCTGTGGCCACAGATCCAGAATCTATATCCGGATATGAAGTTTAAGCTGATCACATTTGAAAATACCTTGGAGAATGCAAGAGAGATATTGGTAAATCTGGGGCAGAATATCGATGTTGTAGCCGGAATATTTGATGAAACAATGTTAAAACTCAGAGGATGCGACGGCACCGAGATCTCAAGAGAACCGTTTTGTGTAGCGGTATCGATTCATCATAGGCTGGCGGAAAAGAAAAAGATTACATTGGATGATCTGGCGGGAGAAAATTTCATGCTCATGCAAAGAGGCTGGAGTTATTACGGAGATCGGTTAAGAGATGATATGATCAGGAATCATCCGGAAATCAACATCGTAGATTTTGATCTGTATAATGTGGAAGCGTTTAACCGGTGTGAGAATGAGAATGAGGTTCTTCTTGCGTTCAAAAGCTGGGAAAGTGTTCATCCGTTGATCAAAATTATTCCGGTGGAATGGGATTACGCCATGCCGTTTGGAATACTTCACTCGAAAACCCCGTCGGATAAGGTCAAGCGATTGATAAAGGCTATCCGGCAGATCAAATAAGGATGTGTGTATAAGCGCAAACCTAAAGGTTTATACTGCATAACAAAACGAGACTTCTTATCAGGTCTCGTTTTCTTTATAATAAGGACAGATAAAATGAAATGGGCTGATGTTTCAAGAAGGAGGAATTGCAAATGGAATACGTTACATTGAACAATGGAGTTAAGATGCCGATCCTCGGATACGGCGTATATCAGGTTACAAAGGAAGAATGTGAAAGATGCGTACTCGATGCGCTTAAAGTTGGATACCGTGCAATTGATACGGCGCAGAGTTATTTTAATGAGCGTGGTGTCGGGGAAGGGGTCCGCACCTGTGGAATCCCGAGAGAAGACTTATTTGTTGTGTCAAAAGTTGCAGCAGAGCACAAGACATATGAGCAGGCAATGGCGGGAATCGATGAAACCTTAAAGAAGATGGGACTGTATTATCAGGATTTTTGCCGTGTTTTTTGCATTTTAAACTTTCAGTTAAAAATACATATTTGAATATAAAATACACACAATTTGAATACAGATAAATAATAAAAAGAAAAAATAAAAATATTTCGCAAAATAGTTGACAATATAAAACGCATATGGTAATATACAATCAACAAAACAAACAAGACCTAATTACACAAGACTTCCAATCGAACCAAGCGGTTGGGAAGCCAATTGGAAATAAAGAGAAGCTTGGAGTAAGCAGGAATTGAATGAGAAGAGGAGGTACAGTCCAATGGGACGATAAGTAAAATCCAAAACTTCATGGTAAGTGTGGTAGTGTCTGATAGTTTTCAGCAGGAAAAGCCTTTTCAAATGGATGAGAATAATTCTTAAAGTTATTAGTAGAGGATAACAGAGACGATGGAAGGCAATGGATATGTACAGACATTTTACAGATGAAGATACTGCGGAAAGATACCACGGAAGGTAATTTGAGGGTAGGATGTACGGAAGAAGTTCATTCTATAAAAAGCGAGAGAGCATACTTCAGATTATTATTCAATATAGAGTATACATATCACTAATTTTCTAAACAGGTGGAAGCATTTGTGAGCTGGAAGAATTAAATTACAAAAGAAAGGAATAAAAAATTGAATAACGAAACCGAGTAGAACGGTCACTGTATTTTTAAAGTTGAAAGTATGGTGACCGTTTCTTTTTAATTTTAAAGTAAAATAAATTGCACATTCTACGAATTAAGAGTAAAATTTTATAAATAGTGAAAAACGGGATGAAACAGGGAGAAAAAATGTTGAAAAAATTAACGCAACAGGCTACAGATCTGATATTACATTCCATCGCCTCCGGCGAAGTCATGGGTGCTAATCTTCTCATAACAAAAGGAAATGAAGAACTGGTCTATGCACAGGCTGGAATGGCGGACCGGGAAGCGGAAAAACCAATCGAACGGAATACTATTTTCCGGTTATATTCCATGACAAAACCGATTACAGCAGTGGCGGCAATGATTCTGATGGAAAGAGGAATGCTTGATCTGTACGAGCCGGTAGCGGATATCCTTCCGGCATTTGCACACCAGAAAGTGGAGCGAGACGGAAAATTGTATACACCGGAGAGGCCGATACTGATGCATGATCTTTTGGCGATGACTTCCGGGCTGGTATATCCGGAGGAACAGACCATGGGTGGACGTGCAGTCACAAAAGTGTTTGAGGAAGCATGTGCGCGTCTGGAAAGTGATCACCCGGTGAGCACACAGGAAATGGCAGAAAAAATTGCGGCATGTCCACTGGTATTTGCACCTGGGACAAGCTGGCAGTATGTCGGCAAACCAGCAGCAGGCAATGCAGCAGTGGATCGGACTGGAAGGGTATACCTATGCAAATTTTATGCGGAGATGTGTGGCACCTGAATTGCAGCAGGGAATCTGTGTAAAGGGAGAATATGGCTGGGATGGCTGGCTGGGCGCATATTTTGCAAATCTGCCGGAACAGGATATCACGATCCTTATGGGAGCACAGAAAAAAGATGCAGGCACGTTTTCCCTGACACGCCGGTTGCGAAACCTGTGTCTTTCAAACATTCTGTAAATTACAGGAGGGTAATACATTTGGAACAGAAAAACATGCTTCCGGGACTGACGCGGGAGGCCGAAGAACAAAAACTGCAGGAGATTATCGGGATTGCACAGCAAAATCTTGAACGCGCCAGAGCAGATATCCGGAAAGTGAACGAGGATCTGGAAGACCTGCTGGACGTGTATGAGGCACAGGATAAGGAAGGCCTGGCGTTGTGGAATAATGCAACCGCGCGTCTGAAGGAAAATGAGTATGATCTGGTGCGTTATGAGAAAGCGCGCAGGAAACCGTATTTTGGACGAATTGATTTCAAAGATCCGAATGTAAAAGGGGACGAGTCTTACTATATCGGAAGAGTGGGAATTGCAAAAAATAACTCGGAACCGGTCGTATTGGACTGGAGAGCACCGATTGCATCGGTATATTATGAGAGTGGTCTGGGGCCATGTCAGTATACCGTCAGTTCGGAGGGAACCTTTACGATTGACCTGAAACGGAAACGCACGTATGAGATTGAAAATGATCATCTGAAAGATTTTTTTGATTCCGATGTGGTGGCAAATGATGAACTTCTGACAAAGTATCTGGCGAAAAACAAGAAGGCGGTGCTCAGTGAGATCATTGCAACGATTCAGAAAGAACAGAATCTGATTATCCGGCGTTCGCCAAAGACCAATATCATTGTACAGGGTGTAGCCGGTTCGGGAAAGACAACCGTCGCCATGCACCGTATTTCCTATATTTTATACAATTACAGCGATGATTTCCGGCCGGAAGATTTCTATATTATAGGGAGCAACCGGATACTCTTGAATTACATTACGGGGGTATTGCCGGAACTGGATGTGTATGGCATCCGACAGATGACGATGGAACAGCTGTTCATCCGCCTGTTGTATGAGGATTGGGATGAACGGAAATATCGTTTTCACCTCCTGGAAAAAGATGATGAAAAGAATGCGCAGAAAGGAAAACGTGAGTGGTTTCATGATCTGGAATTATATTGTGCAGCTTATGAACAGAGGGAAATTTCACACGAGGAAGTTTATCTGGAAAACACAAAGACACTTCTGGTCGGGCATGTGCTGATCAATACTTATCTGCGGGAACATCCGGATCTTTCCATGCAGAGCAAAATTCTTATGCTCAACGAGGTTTTATATTCCAAATACGAAAACGAAGTTCTGGGAAAACAAATATCCTATCCGGCAAAAGTAAAAAAGGCACTGGATAAGAAATATGCTTCTTTTTTTGGAGATGGAAAATGGAAGACATCTATTTACGATTTTTACCGGGAATTCTTACAGGTGCAGGCAGTTGCCGGGAAAGAAGTAGATATACCAGAAACTTCTTTTGATGTATACGATCTTGCAGCGCTTGCCTATATTTACAAGCGGATCAAGGAAACTGATCCGGTGCGGGAGGCCAGTCATGTGGTCATCGATGAGGCACAGGATTTTGGAATGATGGCATATTGCTGTCTGCACTATTGTCTGCGGGGATGCACATACACGATCATGGGGGATACTTCCCAGAACATACATTTCCGGTATGGGCTAAATGACTGGGAGGAATTGCGGAAACTGGTGCTGACCGGTACGTATGATGCGTTTGGGCTGTTGCGGAAAAGTTACCGGAATACGGTGGAAATTTCCAAATTTGCAAATGATATTTTGCGGCATGGAGATTTTGCTGTGTATCCGGTGGAGCCGATTATCCGGCATGAAGCAGCCGTGCGGGTGGAGAAACAGCCGGATGCAACAGCGCTTTTAGAAGAGACGGTACACACGATCCGGAAGTGGCAGCAAGATGGATATGAAACGATTGCGGTGATCTGTCGTGAGGAAAAAGAGGCAGCAGAGCTGGCGGAACAGTTGAAATCTTATATGGAGATTGTGGACTGTAACCCGGGGACTACGGAATTTGGAGACGGTGTTATGGTGCTTTCGGTTGCCTACACGAAAGGACTGGAGTTTGATGCGGTTCTTTTGTATGATCCGACGCAGAAAAAATATCCGGCAGATAACGGACATGTGAAACTTTTGTATGTTGCGGCAACCCGCGCGCTGCATGAGCTTGTGGTGTTGTATCACGGAAATCTGAGCAGAATTCTGACAGATCCGGTTTCAAAAGAGAAAAAGCAGAAAGTGTTTGCAGCAGAAACACTGACCAAGGCAAAGGAATATGAAAAGAAAACCTTTACGCAAAAAGAAATAGAGCAGCAGCGACGGACGGAGGCAGATAAGGAACGCAATGCGCGAAGTTATATCGGTCCGGAACGGATCGAGGTGTCTGCACCGAAGGAAGAGGAACCTGACATCCATCCAGTTTCAGAGAAGTCAGTACCCAAGAAAGAGAAACCTGTCATCCATCCGGGTTCGGAGAAGTCAGTACCCGAGAAAGAGAAATCTGTCATCCATCCGGTTTCAAAGGTGTCGAAGGCCCCGGAGATTGCGCAGATCAATCCGTCTCCTTATGCATTTGGGGATCTGCCGGATAACCGGTTGCTACCGGTACGTGGACATTCCCGCATGAATTATACGGTGAAATGGGCCAAAAAAACGAAAAAGCATATAGACATTGCAAGTATGGCAGGAATTCTTCGGCTGACACCGATTACACCCGAGGTGATAAGGGTAAGTTTCGTCAAAGGTGTGACGACAGAAATCAAGGATACCTACTGGAAACCGGAGGCAACGGATGTTTTTTCGTGGAGTGTCAGAGAGTCAAAGACGGCATTAAAAGTTTCCACGGAAAAAGTCAGTGCTGTGATTGATAAAAAAACAGGTGCCATACAATTTGAAACAGCAGATGGGACGGTACTGTTAAAGGAACGCTCCGTGGAACCGCGCCTGATTATGGATCAGCAGACCTGGGAATTTTTTGAATGGGATTCTTCGGAAAAGATTAATGCAAAGGGAATTCTTTCTACGGATCTGCTCGTGCTGCGTGCAAAGGCAAAGTATATTTCTTTTGGAGGAAAGCCTATGCGGATGCCTCTTGTTTTATCCGGGAAGGGGTATGGGCTTGGGATAGCGGCTAAAGAAACCGTTTTGCTCTGTAATATCAAAACCTATGGGCCTTACATTAGTACACTGGGCGAGGATCAGATCGACTATTATTTTATTTACGGGGAGACGAATGAAGAAACAATTTCCATGTACAAAAAACTAACTTTATAGACTTGTTCTTTTCCATATTTTCTTATTGAAAAACTTTCTCTTTTAGTAATTTACGTGTATAATTAAGAAAAATTATCAATAACACAAAAGAAAGAATGCAAAGGATAAGACAATATGACATTAAAAGAATTGGAAATCGGGAAAAGTGCAGTCATTAAAACCGTAGGCGGTGAGGGTGCGTTACGCCAGCATTTCCTGGATATGGGAGTGATTCCGGGAGCGGAAGTGACGGTGATTAAGTTTGCCCCAATGGGCGACCCGATGGAACTGCAGATCCATGGGTATGAGCTGACTCTTCGGCTGGCAGATGCAGATCAGATTACAATTGAGCAGATTTCTTCCCGTACCAGAAAGCATGAAGGAGCCAGAAACATTAATCAGTCGGTTCATCCGGGACTGGGCGAAGAAGGAAAGTATCATGTAAAAGGGGATGGAAACCCTTTGCCGGAAAAGACGAGGCTTACATATGCGCTGGTGGGAAATCAGAATTGTGGAAAGACGACGCTGTTTAACCAGCTGACCGGTTCAAACCAGCATATCGGAAACTTTCCGGGGGTTACGGTTGACCGCAAGGATGGACCGATCAAAGGACACCCAGACACTTTGGTGACAGATCTGCCGGGAATCTATTCGATGTCCCCTTACAGCAGTGAGGAGATTGTTTCAAGAAATTTTGTGCTGGAGGATAAACCAAAGGCGATCATCAATATTATTGATGCAACCAATATCGAGCGGAATCTGTATCTGACGATGCAGCTGCTGGAAATGGATATCCCGATGGTTGTGGCACTTAATATGATGGATGAGATGACCGGAAATTCAGGATCGGTGGATGTAAACGGGATGGAAGCGATGCTGGGTGTGCCGGTGGTCCCGATTTCTGCTGCAAAAAATGAGGGAGTGGATGAACTGGTAAGGCATGCACTGCATATCGCAAAATATCAGGAGCGGCCAGGACGACAGGATTTCTGTAGTGAAAATGAGTTTGGTGGAGCCGTGCACCGCTGTATTCATGCAGTCAGCCATCTGATCGAGGATCACGCAGAGCATGCGGGAATTCCTCTGCGTTTTGCAGCTTCTAAGATCATTGAAGGGGATCATCTGATTCTGCAGAAACTGGAACTGGACGAGAATGAGCACGAAGCAATGGAACATCTGATTGTACAGATGGAAAAAGAGCGTGGGCTCGATCGCAGTGCGGCGATTGCGGATATGCGTTTTAATTTCATCGAAAAGGTGTGCGAGAAAACGGTAGTAAAGCCGAAGGCAAGCCGGGAGCGCATCCGCAGTGAGAAAATTGATCGGATTCTGACCGGAAAATATACAGCAATTCCATGTTTTATCGGTATTATGCTGTTGGTGTTCTTCCTTACGTTCCATGTGATCGGCGCTTTTTTACAGAACCTGCTTGCCATGGGGATTGACGCACTGTCTAATGTGACAGACCGTGCGCTGACGGCAGCGGGCGTCAATGAAGTGCTTCACGGACTGATCATTGACGGTATTTTTGCCGGAGTCGGAAGTGTACTGAGTTTCCTGCCAATTATCGTAACATTATTTTTCTTTCTGTCATTGATGGAAGACAGTGGTTACATTGCGCGAGTTGCATTTTTTATGGATAAACTTCTGCGAAAAATCGGACTTTCCGGACGAAGCATTGTACCGATGCTCATCGGATTTGGATGTACAGTTCCGGCGGTGATGTCGACCCGCACGCTGCCGAGTGAGAGAGACCGGAAGATGACGATTTTGCTGACTCCGTTTATGAGCTGTTCGGCAAAACTGCCGATTTATGCATTTTTTACCAGCGCATTTTTCCCGGAGTATGGAGCACTCGTGATGTGTGCTTTGTATCTGACCGGAATTGTGATTGGAATCCTGGTTGCGTTGTTGTATCGGAAAACACTGTTCCGTGGAGATGCGGTTCCGTTTGTCATGGAGCTGCCGAATTATCGTCTGCCGGGGCTGAAAAATGTTATGCAGCTTCTGTGGGAGAAGGCAAAGGATTTCCTGCAGAAAGCATTTACCGTTATTTTTGTGGCAACGATCTGTATCTGGTTCTTACAGAAATTTGATCTGCATTTTAATCTGGTGGCAGATTCTAAAGACAGTATTCTTGCAATGATTTCAAACTGCCTGGTTCCGGTTTTTGCACCGCTTGGACTGGGAGACTGGAGGATCTGCACTTCATTGATCAGCGGTGTTATGGCAAAGGAGAGTGTGATTTCTACACTGGAAATTTTATTTGGAGGAGCAGTAAAGGATGCATTGACACCGGTAGCGGCAGCTTCACTTCTGGTATTTAGTCTGTTGTACACGCCGTGTATCGCGGCAATTGCTTCCATTCGGCGGGAACTCGGAAGAAAATGGGCAGTCGGCATGGTGATCTGGCAGTGTATGATCGCCTGGGTGGCAGCATTTGCGGTAAGATGGTTTATGGTTCTGGTAATTTGATCACGGAAATTCAGCAGAAAGTACTTGAAGGAATCGGAAAGATAGAATAAAATAGTAGCAAAAAAGGATCATTTAATATGCAAAAACAAATGTGGAAAAAGAGAGTTTGTTTTGTCCTGGCTGTGATTCTGGCAGTGCTTGCTGTGACACCGATTGGAATGGATCATGCGGATGCGGCAATGGTGCATTCCGTTACAGCACTGATGACAGGAAATCTGGTAAATAAGTCCAATGCAGATAAACTGACTTACAGACAGATGGAGACAAGCGCCTATGAGAGAAAACTGATTTCAAAAAGTGTGTATCATTACACGATGCAGCAGGTCCCGGCATTGTATGAGGGCAGGAACGTCATTAATGTGTCTGGTATGACTGGAAAGGCAAATACCAGTTATGTGGATGATGATGGCATTGGGGAAAATGTTTCATTTGTAAAATTTCAATGTAGAAAGAGCGGTAAATACCAGTTTACGGAAAGTGATTTTAAGGGAAAATCCAAGAATGAAGTGATCTATAATGATAACAATTATCTCATGTTTCTGCCAAAAGAGTTAAAAAGCGGGTATGAGATTTATGACCCATGGAACAGTACCTACTATCAGTTTCTTTCCAGAACTTTTGCAAGTGGTTATGGCAAAGTATGGTATGATGTCAACGCATCGAAAAAACTTACGAGAAGTGCGAATCGTGCAATAAAAAATTCGGCAGGGTATACAAGCGCTATCCAGAGGGAACTGCAGAAGAAAAAAGACAGTATTTCCAGATACAGTATGGAATCTGAAAAAAATACGTATCGCTTAAAGAAAGGAAATACATATCTGCTTGTGATTTTTACTCCGGATTCCTTCCGTTTCCGGAAAAAAATTACAAAAGAACATAATTATTATAAGGAACAGTATCTTTCCGATATTCCGTGGTCGTTCGATCTGAAAATTACTTATATGGATGAAAAAGCAGATTAGCAAAATTACCCTATTGTATTAGAAATCAGAACGTGGTACAATGCATAAGAATAGAAAAAAGCATTGACGGAACAAGTAGTGAAATTGAAACATACAGAGAGAACGGCAGATGGTGTGAGCCGTTTATGGAAAGATTTCATGAAGACCACTCCTGAGCTGTGCGCGAAAGAAGCGTCACCGTGTAGCTGCGTTATAAGCCAAAGAGTAAAAGAATTAAGGTGGAACCGTGTATAAAGCACCCTTAGATATGTCATGCATATCCGGGGTGCTTTTTTATTTCCATACCAAAAGAAGGAGAGTTAACGTAAAATGGTAAACTTTAAGGAAAATGAAGAATTAAAAACACTGAATCATTCCTGTGCACATCTGATGGCACAGGCAATCAAGCATCTGTACCCACAGGCAAAATTCTGGGTTGGACCGGTTGTTGCAGAGGGATTTTACTATGATGTAGATCTTGGGGAAGATGTAATCCGTGATGAGGATATCGAAAAGATCGAAAAAGAGATGAAAAAGATTGCAAAATCCGGAAAGAAAATCATGCGACGTGAAGTTTCTAAGGCAGAGGCTATGGAAATGTTCAAGAATGATGAGTATAAACTGGATCTGATCTCCGATCTTGAAGATGGAAATATTACCGTATATGATCAGGGCGATTTTACGGATCTGTGCCGTGGACCGCACGTAGACAATGTAAAACTTTGCAGAAACTTCAAGCTGATCCGTCACTCTGGTGCATACTGGAAAGGTGACAGCAAAAACAAAGTGCTGCAGAGAATTTATGGTGTATGTTTCCCGACCGCAGAGGAGCTGGAGGCACACCTTAAGCTTTTAGAGGAAGCAAAGGAAAGAGATCACAGAAAAATCGGAAAGGACATGAACCTGTTTATGGTTGATGATCTGGTTGGCCGTGGACTTCCGATGTTCCTTCCGAAGGGATATGTGATCTGGCAGGAGCTGGAGAACTATATCAAGAATAAGGAAAGAAAGCTTGGCTATCTGCATGTTATGACTCCTTGTGTCGGTACCGTAAATCTGTACAAGACATCCGGTCACTGGGATCACTACAAAGAAAACATGTTCCCACCAATGGAGATGGAGGGAGAGTCTTTCGTTCTTCGTCCGATGAACTGCCCGCATCATATGATGATCTATGCAAACAGAAGACATTCCTATAAGGATCTGCCGATCCGTATCGGTGAGATCGCACATGATTTCCGTTACGAATCCAGCGGAACGTTAAAGGGTATCGAGCGAGGCAGACATTTCTGTCAGAACGATGCGCATCTGTTTGTAACACCAGAGCAGATTGAGGATGAGTTTACCAAGGTTGTAGACTTGATTTTCAGCACCTACAAGGATTTCGGAATTACCAATTACCGTTGTGTACTGTCTCTGCGTGATCCGGCAAACAAAGAAAAGTATCATGATGATGATGCTATGTGGAACAAGGCAGAGGATGCACTCCGCACGGTATTGAATGATCTGAAAATTGATTATACAGAGGAAATTGGAGAGGCTGCTTTCTATGGACCAAAGCTGGATGTAAACGTACAGCCTGCAGTCGGCAATGAGATCACACTTTCTACCTGCCAGCTTGATTTCTGCCTCCCGGCAAAATTCAATCTGTCTTATGTAGACCGCGATGGCGAGAAGAAGACACCGGTTGTTCTGCATCGTGCAATTCTTGGTTCCCTCGATCGTTTCATGGCATATATCCTTGAGGAGACCAAGGGAAATCTGCCGACATGGCTGGCTCCGGTTCAGGTTCGCGTGATGCCGGTTAAGACAGACAACGAGGAACTGACTGCTTATGCAAAGGAAATCTGCGATGCCTTAGAGGCAAAGGATGTCCGTGTAGAACTCGATGACAGATCCGAGAAGCTTGGCTATCGTATGCGTGAAGGACAGGTGCAGAAGGTGCCGTATCTTCTGGTTGTCGGCTTCAATGAGAAAGAAGACAGAACCGTATCCTTCCGTCTGCATGGAGAAAAAGATACCACAGTTCTTCCACTGGATGAGTTTGTGGAGAAGCTTGAGAATGAGATCAAAAATAAGCTGAGAACTCATATCGGGGCTGAAAAATAAATAAAAGCCGATTTGAAACAGTAAAAAATGCGCGCAGCAAAAAGTGGTGCCCCCCTTTTGCTGCGCGCTTTTTTGCAGGAAAATATATTTTTACTTTCATGTTAGAAAGTCGTTGTATTCTGTTCAGAAACTTCCAACTTCCGGATCAACTGGAATTCATGTATAACCATTGCCAGTCCAATTGCAAAAGATAACACATCCGCAACCGGACTCGCATAAAGAATTCCCTTAATTCCCCAGAAACGCGGGAAAAGCAAAAGCAGAGGAAGCAGGAATAAAATCTGTCTTGTCAGAGAAAGAAACGTTCCCTTATATGCTTTTCCGATCGAACTGAAAAACGTCGAGGAAATCGGCTGCATAAAATTAAGCCATGTAAACAGCAGGAAAATCCGGAAATAGTTTACACCGAAATCAAAATATTCTTTGCTTCCGCTGCCAAACAGACCGAGGATCTGTCGCGGAAAAATCTGAAACAGCAGAAAGGATACAATGGATACAATGGCACCGATCGTAATCGCCAGACGATACGATTCCTTTACCCGGTTGTACTGTTTCGCACCGTAGTTAAAACTCTGGATCGGCTGGCTGCCCTGTGACAGGCCGATAATCACGGAAAAGTAAAGCTGGTTGACTTTCATGACAATTCCGGAACAGGCAATCGGAATTGACTCTCCGTAAACGGACTGTGCACCGTAATGCTTTAGCAGGTTGTTCATCGTAATCTGCACGATCATCATGGCAACCTGGTTGATGGCAGAAGCCATGCCAAGTGAGCAGATCTGTGCCAGATGGGAAGCATTCGGCCGGAAATGCCCGGAGTGCAGGGTTACTGTGCGGTAGTGTGACAGATAGCAGACCGCAATAATCGCAGAGATGACCTGACCGATCACGGTTGCCGCTGCAGCACCGTACATGCCCCAGTGGAATCCCAGAACAAACACGGCATCCAATACAATGTTGATGACGGCGCCGGAAATGTTTACAAACATCGCCATCTTTGGGCTGCCGTCTGCACGGATTAAGTGTCCGCTTCCGATCGTAAGAATTAAAAAAGGAAAACCGATCGCCGTCACACGGACGTATTGCCGGGCAAGCGGGAGAACATCTGCCGGGGAACCAAATCCGACCAGCAGAGGATTCAAAAATAATTCGGTTATGGCAAAAAGAAGGATGCCAACGGTAAGAAGCATTGTGATGGCGTTTCCGACAAAATAGGGAGCTCTTTCTTTTTTGCCGGCACCCATGTGAAGGTTGAAGCTTGCCGCACCGCCGATTCCAAACAGAAGTCCAAGTCCTGTGCACATCATGGCAAGTGGGAATGCAATGTTGGTAGCGGCATTGCCGAGTGTGCCGACCGCATTTCCGATAAAAAGCTGGTCTGCAATGTTGTATATCGCACTGACGAGCATGGCGATAATGCTCGGTACGGAAAAGCGCAGAATCAGCGAAGAAATTTTGTCCACGGCAAGTGGATTTTGTTGTTCTGTAGTCATATGTTTCGCCCTTTCTTATGTTAATATCTGTATTTGCTTTTATATGGCAAACTTATATTATTATAACTTTTTTCCTGTTTTTTTTCAATGAAGCCGGGCAGCAGAAAAATAAAATGGAAATTTTTGTAATTTTGAAACTTTTATGCGTGATGAATGGTCTAATAGATAGAAACAAAAAACAAGGAGGAACATAAAATGAGTAAACTTAGTAGTGTATTAAAAAAGACAGGTATTGCGGTAGCTGCTGCGGCAATGCTGGTGACAATGGGAGCAGGAACGGTGGTTACACAGGCAAAAACAAGTCTGCCGGTTTATAAAGTATCGCTGGCAAAGAAGTATACCGATCACCAGAAAGACAAACGGATGGAAGCCAGCGTAAAGATTCCGAAAGTGAAAATTACAGGTACAGACGGAAAAGTCATGAAAAGCGAAAGTGAAAAACTGAATGCTGCCATTTCCAGTTATCAGAATAAATTTATCAAAGATTATAAAAAAGATGTGGCAGACGTAAAGAAGGGGGAGAAGGGAAACGAGAGCCTTACTTCCGGATATAAGGTTGTAACCGACAACGACAAGATGTTTTGCCTGCGGATTGATACGGTAATTGCTATGGGCGGCTCCCAGAGTTATGCAAAGATTTTCAGTGTGGATAAAAAATCCGGAAAACAAATCACTCTGAAAAATCTGTTCAAAAAAGGAAGCGGCTATATTGACCGGATTTCCGACAATATCAAAGAACAGATGCGGGCACAGATGAAAGAGAATGCAGATGTTACCTATTTTGTGGACGATGAAAACAATAAGTTCAATTTCAAGTCCATCAGCAATAAGACGAATTTCTATGTCAATGAGAAGGGAAAACTTACCCTTGTATTTGATAAGTATGAAGTAGCACCGGGATATATGGGAATGGTCGAATTTTCCATTCCGACAGGTGAGATTGTAGATATGGTTACAAACGGATATCTGAAATAAAAGGCATATAGAAAAAATGGCTCTGTGGGCAAATTCCACAGAGTCATTTTTTCTATTTGGTGCAAAGGAAGAGGATGCAATTTCTGATTTTTATGGTATACTGTCTGTAGAAAATAAAATGACGTGAGAGTATACCTATGAAAAACACGACAGGCCATAGGCTTAAATATGTTGGAATATGCAGGTGTAGGGGATTGAAGCATGCAGTTCGTGTTGACTAATTTGTATAACAGCTGATAAAATGATTGGGAAAATTACGGTATCTGATTCATTCATCTGCAGAGCATTTGGTGAAAAAGATACGACGGTAATTGTGTTGAACAATTTTAATATAAATGAATAAAAACTCTGACGGCAAGGATGATCCGAGCAGGAATAGTTAAGAAATAAGGATTTACAGAACCATCTTTCTGACAGATTGCCCGAAAGATGGTTTTTTGCGTTGAAAATAACAGGAGGATAGCATGTTAAAGGTAGCAGTATACGGAAAGGGCGGTATTGGAAAATCCACAGTGACTTCCAATCTTGCAGCAGCTTTTGCAAATATGGGAAAACGTGTCATTCAGATCGGATGCGATCCGAAAGCGGATTCCACCATTAATTTACTTGGTGGTGAGCCACTTCGTCCGGTAATGAATTATATGAGGGAAGAGGACGAGGAGCCGGATGAGCTGGCGCAGATTTCAAAGGAAGGCTATGGAGGAATCCTCTGCATTGAGACGGGCGGACCGACACCGGGACTTGGCTGTGCGGGGCGTGGAATTATTGCGACTTTTCAGCTTCTTGAAGATATGGAACTATTCGAACATTATAAACCCGATGTGGTTTTGTATGATGTATTAGGTGATGTTGTGTGCGGTGGATTTGCAGCACCGATTCGTGAGGGATATGCGGATAAGGTTCTGATCGTTACATCCGGTGAAAAAATGGCACTGTATGCTGCCAACAATATTTCCAGTGCAGTCAGAAATTTTGAGGATCGCAGTTATGCCCGGGTATTTGGCGTCGTGTTAAATCACAGAAATGTGGAAAATGAGAAAGAAAAAGTACAGGCATTTTCAGAAAAGATCGGGGTGCCGATTGTGGGAGAAGTGCCGCGAAGTAATGAAATTATTCACTGGGAAGAGCAGGGAAAGACTGTGATCGAAGGAGATCCGGCCTCTGAAATCAGCAGATGTTTCTTTGATCTTGCCACATTGTTATGGAAAGAAGAGGAAAACGCATGAGACAGGAAGCATATTTTTGTACGGTAAAAGAGCTGGATGAGCTTGGAAAAAATAACATTCCCAGACAGCTTATTTCCCATACACATCTGATCTACAGTTCCCCTGCAACGCTGGCATTCAATTCTCCGGGAGCAGAAGGATTTGGTGTCAAACGTGCAGGTCTGGCGGTTCCGGATTCTGTTATGTTGATCGTGTCTCCGGGATGCTGTGGCCGCAATACCTCGGTGCTTAGTTCGATGCGGGCCTATCAGGACCGTTTTTATTATCTGTTGATGGATGAGACGGATATTGTGACCGGAAGGCACCTGAAAAAGATCCCTAAGGCAGTAGCGGAAATATGCGAAGGACTTAAGAAAAAGCCGTCTGTTGTGATGATATGTATTACCTGTGTGGATGCGCTGCTTGGCACGGATATGGAGCGTGTCTGTCACAAGGCAGAGGAATATGCAGGGGTTCCGGTAAGGCCATGTTATATGTATGCACTGACCAGAGAGGGCAGAAAACCACCGATGGTGCATGTGCGGCAGTCCGTTTATTCGTTGCTGGAACCGAAAAAGAAAAAAGGAAATGTGGTGAATTTACTGGGATATTTTTCACCGCTTACGGATGACTGTGAGCTGTATGATCTGCTTCATGGGGCAGGAGTAAAAACAATCCATGAGATTTCCAGGTGCAAGGATTATGCACAGTATCAGACCATGTCGGAAGCAAATTTTAATCTGGTACTGCATCCGGAAGCGCGCTTTGCAGCAGAGGATTTTCATGACCGGCTGAAAATTCCATATATCGAGCTGCGCAGATTATATCAGATCGATAAAATTGCCAGTCAGTATCGTGCTCTTGCCGCTGCACTGGGTGTGGAATTTGAGGATGAAATACCGCGTAAGGCAGCAGAGGAGGCGGTAGAAAAATTCCGGGAAATACATCCGGATGCAGTATTTGCCGTCGGAGAATGGATGAACGGAGATCCGTTCGAACTGGCACTTGCATTGGTACACTATGGATTTCGTGTGTCGGAGATTTATGGAACATTATCCGGTGAAAACTTTGTCTATGTAAAACAACTGGCAAAAATCAGCCCGGATACGAAAGTTTTTTCCAATCTGGAACCGACCATGCTGTATTATGACAAAAGTCAGTCCGGCGTCAATATGACCATAGGAAAAGATGCCGGCTATTATCATAAAGAATGTTCCAATGTGCTCTGGAATGAAGAACGGCAGCCATACGGTTATGCCGGTGTGCGCAGACTGTTTGAGGCATTGGCGGAGGTATAACACAATGAGAGGACTGAGAAAATATCTGACACCATTTGCACCGGATCAGTCAGGTGCGGTGTCTGTATTATATGAATTTGGCGGTATTATCGTCATTTGCGATGCCGGTGGTTGTACCGGAAATATCTGTGGATTTGATGAGCCGCGGTGGTTTGAGAGCAAAAGCGCACTGTTTAGTGCAGGGCTTCGCGATATGGATGCAATTCTCGGCCGTGATGACAGGCTGGTGGCAAAGCTTGCAGATGCCGTGACAAAACTGGATGCAAAGTTTGCAGCGATTATCGGGACGCCGGTTCCGGCCGTTATCGGAACGGATTACCATGCCTTAAAGCGTATGACGGAGAAAAAAGTGGATCTGCCGATTCTGACTGTGGATACGGATGGAATGGAATTGTATGACAAGGGGGAAGAAAAAGCCTGGAAGGAACTGTTTTTGGTATTTGCAGGTGAAAAAGAAGACGTGATTTTGGGCAGAATCGGGATACTTGGCATGACACCACAGGATATCAGTGATCTGCGTGCAGCAGACCGTATCCGGGAGCATTTTGCGGCAGAAGGAAAAACTGCTGTCTGCTTTGGAATGGGAAATGGACTTGATGATGTAAAATCGGTTTCCAATGTGGAAAAAAATATCGTGGTATCGCCGGCTGCTTTAGAGGCAGCGAAATATCTGGAACGAACATATGGAACACCGTACGAGACAGGCTATCCGCTGGTGGATGAACTGGTTTACGATATGGATTATCATGGGAAAAAGGTACTTATTGTACAGCAGCAGGTGATCGGATCTGCAATCCGGGAAGAAATACAAAAAAAAGCAAAGGATGCACAGGTGACAGTTGCAAGCTGGTTTATGATAAAGCCAGAGCTTTGCAGTGACACAGATCTGCATCTGCGGGATGAAGAAGATTATATAAGGCTGGTGGAAAACATGGAATATGATGTGATTTACGCTGATCCATGTATGAAGCGTATGACACCGGAATTTGACGGAATCTTTGTGGATACGATACATTTTGCGGTGTCGGGGCATCTTGCAGAGATGAGATAACAGTTGCCGGTTGTCTTGTAAGATGTGACCCGCAATAAGGGAGTGTACGATTGGAGAAAAGTGTGTATAAGAATGAGATGACCTGGCGCATCCGGGTATACGGTATCGTTCAGGGTGTTGGTTTCCGGCCAACGGTAAGCCGCCATGCGACAAACCATGGAATTTACGGAACTGTTTGCAATAAAGGACCCTATGTGGAAATTTATGCACAGGGGACAAAAGAACAGATCGAAGGATTTTTAAACAGTCTGAAAGAACATCCACCGAAGCGTGCGGCTGTTTTGAAGATAAATACAGAGAATATCACCGCAGATACAACAGAACAGTTTGAACATTTTGACATTATCGAAAGTGAAAAAACAAAAGGGGAAATCTTTATTTCCCCGGATATTGCAATCTGCGATGAGTGCAAGGAAGAAATGTTTGACCCGAAAGACAGACGGTATCTGCATCCGTTTATCAACTGCACCTGCTGTGGACCAAGGCTTACGATTCTGGATGCTCTGCCGTATGACAGGGAACGCACAAGTATGAAAGAGTTTCCGATGTGCCCGGACTGTGCAAAAGAATACACGGATGAGAAAACCAGGCGGTATGACGCGCAGCCGGTGTGCTGCAACCAATGTGGACCACAGGTGTACCTGATCGGCAGACCCGAGCGGGGACGTGCCGCAATTACATATACACGCCGGCTTATTCGTGAAGGCAAAATTGTAGCAATCAAGGGAATCGGAGGGTTTCATCTGTGCTGTGATGCTACAAATGAAGAAGTGGTCTGCCGTCTTAGAACATTAAAAAACCGCCCGGCCAAGCCCTTTGCAGTTATGGCAAAAGATGAATCGGTTGTAAAACGGGAATGTGTGGTGACGCCGGAGCAGGAGGCGATTCTTACCGGATATCAGAAACCGATTCTGTTACTGGACAGACGAAGCGATGGCGGGCTGGCATCTTCGGTGGCACCGAACAATCCAAAAGTTGGTGTGATGCTTCCGTATGCACCGGTGCAGTTATTGATTTTTCAGTATGATGATGGTATCGAGATGCCGGATCTTCTGGTGATGACCAGTGGAAATACTTCCGGTGCACCGATCTGTCGTGAGGATGAGGAAGCTGTTGCCGAATTATCCCATTTGTGTGATGCGATGCTGTCACATAACCGCAAAATCAGGATACGGGCAGATGATACGGTGATGGATTTTTACAGAAATGAACCGTACATGATCCGGCGTTCCAGAGGCTATGCACCGCTGCCGTTTATGACAAAAGCAGACTGGAAAGGACAGGTGCTCGCGGTTGGCGGGGAATTGAAAAATACCTTTTGCATAGGTGTGGACAACAGGTTTTATCCGTCACCATATGTGGGAGATCTGGAGGACTTAAGAACGGTAAAGGCATTGCAGGAGACAATACACCGGTTTCAGACATTGCTGGAAGTAAAGCCACAGGCTGTGGTCTGTGATCTGCACCCAAAATACAATTCTACGGTTGTAGCGGAAGAACTTGGATATCCGGTGATAAGAGTGCAGCATCATTATGCACACATATTATCGTGTATGACAGAAAATGACTGTCATGATCCGGTCATCGGAGTCGCTTTTGACGGAACCGGATATGGAACGGATGGCACGATCTGGGGCGGAGAGATCCTGCTGGCGGATTATGGGAATTTTACAAGATTCGGAAGTATTACCCCGTTTTTACAGATGGGGGGCGATGCTTCTGCAAAAGAGGGCTGGCGTATTGCGGTCTCTATGATTTACGGATATACGAAAGATCGCAAAAGGGCATGGGAGATCATGGAAACACTGGGTCTTTGCAGCGAACAGGAAAGCAGGGTACAGTTCACCATGGCAGACCGGAAGATTAATGCGGTGGCTTCAACCAGTGCAGGACGGCTTTTTGATGCCGTCAGTGCGATACTCGGGATCAGGCGCAGGTCAGGATTTGAAGGGGAAGCATCGACGGCATTGCAGTTTGCAGCAGAGGCATACGAGCAGCAGAACCTCTCAAATATCTCACAGGAGCAAAAGGAAAATAAGGATATACTGCTGCATGAAACAAAAGAGCGTTTCGTTTTAAATACACAGATGTTGGTGCAGCAGATTACAGAAGCAAAAATGCGGGGCGAAGACACCGGGATGCTGGCATATCGGTTTCATCAGGTACTGGCAGAAATGATTACAGCTGCCTGTATCAAAGCAAAAGAAAGCAGTGGCAGGGATAAAGTTGCCTTAAGCGGTGGCGTATTCCAAAACCGGTTACTGCTGCGTCTGACAGAAGAACGACTGTTACAGGAAGGATTCGAAGTGCTGCGGCACCGTATGATTCCGCCGAATGACGGAGGAATTGCAATCGGACAGGCAGCATATGGGATGTATCAGTTACAGAAATAGGAGGATAAAAAGATGTGTGTAGGTTTATCAGCTAAGGTAGTAAAAATCAGTAATGGCACGGCGGTCATTGATGCAGGTGGTGCCAAAAGAGAGGTTTCTTCCCAGCTTCTGGAAGATCTGGAGCCGGGAGATTATGTTATGGTGCATGCAGGTGTAGCAATTGCAAAAATCACCGATGAGGACGACAGTGAAACCGAGCAGCTCATGGAGGAATTTTTATAATGAAAACAGCCAGAGAGATCATTGAAAATTATGATGGCCCGGATGTGCGGATCATGGAAGTGTGCGGTACGCACACACATGAGATTTTCCGGCTGGGAATCCGTAAACTGCTGCCAAAACAGGTAGAATTGATTTCCGGACCGGGATGTCCGGTATGTGTAACACCGGTTAGTTTTATAGATGAAGCTATTTATCTGGCATTGGAAAAAGGAGTTACAATCTGTACATTTGGTGATCTGGTGCGAGTGCCGGGAACCAATATGAGCCTTGCGGGAGCCAGAGAACAGGGAGCGAAAATCCATGTTGTGTATTCTCCGGCAGATGCCGAAAAATATGCCGGAGAACATCCGGATGAGCAGGTGACATTTCTGTCGGTCGGATTTGAGACAACGACACCGGCAGGATGTCTTTCCGTAAAGGCGGCAAGAGAAGATGGACTGGATAATTACTCTATATTGGTGGCAAACAAAACCATGCCTCAGGCGTATGAGGCATTAAAGGACAGTGCAGATGTATTTTTATATCCGGGACATGTCAATGCCATTACGGGAACACGTCTTTGCGAAGCTCTGACCGAAGAAGGGGTCAGCGGTGTTGTGGCAGGATTTACGGCAAAAGAACTGATGACAGCACTGGCGGTTGCGCTGGTAAAATTCCAGGAAGGAAAGCCATTTTTTGTAAACTGCTATCCGCGAGTGGTGACACAGGATGGAAGCAGGGAGGCACAGCTGCTTGTAGATGAGATGATGGAAGCCTGTGACTGCGAATGGAGAGGGCTGGGTGTTATTCCGAAATCCGGCATGAAATTAAGACAGGAGTGGCAGGAGTTCGATGCACGTCTCAAATATCAGATGCCGAAAATTGAAGGAAAACCCAATCCGGCCTGCCGCTGTGGCGATGTACTTCAGGGGAAATGCAAACCATCCGATTGTAAAGTATTCGGAAAAGGCTGTACACCGCAGCATCCGATCGGCGCCTGCATGGTGTCCGGTGAGGGAGCCTGCTCTGCATATTATCAGTATTCATAAGAAAGAAGGAAAAAACATCATGGAAAATAAAACAGTAACGATGGCACATGGTGCCGGTGGAAAGCAGACATCCGAATTGATTGATCAGGTGTTTAAGGCGCATTTTGTAAACAATGATCTGACGGCAGATGATGCAGCGGTATTAGTTCCGCCGGCAGGAAGAATGGCAGTATCTACAGATGGGTTTATTGTATCTCCGGCATTTTTTCCGGGGGGAAATATCGGCAAACTGTCTATCTGCGGAACGGTAAATGATCTTGCCTGTATGGGTGCAAAACCGCTTTATCTTACCTGCGCTTTTGTAATTGAAGAGGGATTTCCAATGGACAAACTCGAAGAAATCGCAGCTGCCATGGAAAAAACAGCAAAAGAGGCCGGGGTACATATTGTATCGGGAGATACAAAGGTTGCCGGAAAAGGACAGGTGGATGGAATTTTTATCACCACGACCGGAATGGGGGAGATCGAAGAAGGAGTGACCGTCGGCGGAGAACTGGCAAAGCCCGGAGATGCAATCATCGTAACCGGTGATATCGGACGGCACGGATGTACGATCCTGTTAGAGCGGGAAGATTTTGGCATCGATGCGGATGTGACCAGTGACTGTGCACCTTTGTGGAAGACCGTAAAGGCAGTCATGGATACCACACACAACCTGCATGTGATACGTGATGCGACCAGAGGCGGCGTCGGAACAGTCCTGTATGAGATCGCAGGTCAGAGCAGCGTAGGCATCCGTTTAAATGCAGAGGCTGTTCCGGTACGGCCGGAAGTAAAAGGAGTCTGCGGGATGCTTGGACTTGAGCCTTTATATCTGGCATGCGAAGGAAGACTTGTCATCATGGCACCAAAGGAAGAGGCAGAGGGCATTGTAGAAACATTGAAAAAATGTCCATATTCCGCAGATGCAGCTATTATTGGTGAAGTGATCGCAGAGGAACCGGGAAGAGTTATAATGGAGACGGAAATCGGCACACAGGCACTGCTTCCACAGCCGGGGGGAGAGCTTTTACCAAGAATCTGTTAACAGGAGGAGTCAGGGCATGGAAACCAGAGTGGCAGTTATTTCAATTATTGTAGAACAGGAGGATGCCATTGAAGAATTAAATATCCTTCTTCATGAAGCACGTCAGTACATTGTAGGCAGAATGGGCATACCATACCGCGCAAAAGGAATCAGCATCATAAGCATTGTCATTGATGCACCACAGGACACGATCAGTGCACTTTCCGGAAAAATCGGACATTTAAAAGGTGTATTCGCAAAGACTGCATATTCGAATGTCATTACTCCGGCAGAAGGGGGAACACAGGATTGATCAGGATAGCAGTATATGGAAAAGGCGGAATCGGAAAATCCACTACCGTTTCAAATGTAGCGGCTGCATTGGCAGAAATGGGGCTTAAGGTGATGCAGATCGGATGCGATCCGAAAGCAGATTCTACCATATTGCTTCGTCATGGAGAGGCTGTGCCGGCCGTGCTCGACTTATATAATGAGAAAAAGCAGGCGTTGCAGCTGGAGGATATGATACGCATTGGGTATAACGGTGTTATCTGTGTGGAGGCCGGTGGACCGACACCGGGACTTGGCTGTGCCGGCCGTGGTATCATCACGGCACTGGAAAAGTTAAAAGAGCTTGGCGCATATGATGTATACAAACCGGATGTGGTTTTATATGATGTACTCGGAGATGTGGTATGCGGTGGATTTTCCATGCCGATGCGGGGCGGTTATGCGGACAAAATATTTATTATTACCTCCGGGGAAAACATGGCAATTCATGCAGCTGCAAATATTGCCATGGCAGTGGAAAATTTTAAAAACCGTGGATATGCCGGGCTTGGCGGACTCATTTTAAATCGCAGGGATGTCCCGCGGGAAGAGGAAAAGGTGGCAGAACTGGCAGACGATTTTCACACAGCTGTTATTGGTACACTATCACACAGCGGGCAGGTGGCACTGGCAGAGGAGCAGAAAAAAACATTGATGGAGTGTTATCCAACAGGTGAAATGGCAGACGAATACCGTGCGCTTGCCATGCAGATGTATCGCATATGCGGTGGCATTCTGGAAGCGAAAAGCGATAAGGTAAGGTTCGGATATATACAGGAGGAAGCGTAATGTTACGTCGTGTGGGGGAAACCGTTGATTCGAAAGATGCTGTGGTAAAAATAAAAGATGCCTCATTTCCAACACCATTTGTTTCGGCACTGGAGTATAATTCGCCGGTGCATGGCAACTGGAATATTGTGCATACGGGAATGCAGGTTCCGGAATCTATCCAGATCTATGTCTGTGCGGATAACTGTATGCGTGGTGTTGTACTGACTGCGGCAGAAATGAATGCAGCAGACCGTTTTTCTTTTGTTCTTGTGGAGGAGCAGAATCTGCTAAGCGGCAATCTGGAGGATATTACCATCGAGGGTGTGACGGATGTGTTGAATAAACGGAAGGACCATCCTGAGGCGGTTCTGCTTTTTACCGTTTGTCTGCATCATTTTGTGGGAAGTAATCTGAACTATATTTACAGGGAACTAGAGCATCGTTTTCCTGACATCTGCTTTATCCGCTGTTATATGGACCCGATTATGCAAAAACATGGACTGACACCGGACCAGAAGCTGCGGAAAGCAATGTATGATCCTCTTTTGGGCTGTGAGCCGGACGCTAAAACAGTATCTGTCTTTGGCAGTGATTTTGTTCTGGATGAGAACAGTGATATTAAGCGTCTGTTAAAACGATATGATTATAAGGTGCTGGAACTGCCCGGATGTAAAACCTGGCAGGAACTGTTGGATATGAGCAGGGGATGCCTGTTTATCGACTGCTATCCGGCTGGAAAATACGGGATGGAGGCACAGGCAGGCCGCCTGGGACGAAAATCTCTGTATCTGCCCGGCAGTTTTGATTATGATGAGATCAGAAAGCAGTTAAAGCAGCTGACCGATGCACTCGGACTGCCGGAACTGACAGAAGATGAGCTGGCCCGCGAGCAGGAGTCCTGTGAGGAGGCTCTGGCAAAAGCAAAAAATCTGATCGGGGATATGCCGGTCACTCTGGATTATCTGTATCATCCAAGACCACTTGGACTGGCAAAACTGCTTCTGACACATGGCTTTTGTGTGAAAGCTGTTTATCTGGACAGTATCAGTCCGGAAGAAAAAGCAGATTTTTTCTGGCTGCAGGAGCATGCACCGGAACTTGAGCTGATCGCAACGATTCAGGTGAAGATGCGTGTACTGCCAAGAGGTGCAAGCGGGGAAGTGCTGGCAATCGGACAGAAAGCGGCCTATTTTGGCCGAAGCCGTCACTTTGTCAATCTGGTACAGGGAGAAGGTCTGTATGGATTTGACGGTATTCGAAGAACCGCAGAGCTGATGATGGATGCATATCTCAATGAAAAGGATACAGAAAAACTTGTTGTACAAAAAGGATGGGGGTGTGAGTGCTGTCTATGAGACAATCTTATCGAATTATACCGGTTTATACGGCCGATGTGTCAGGGGTCTGTTCTGCACTGTATGAACTTGGCGGAATGACAGTTATGCATGATCCTTCCGGATGCAACTCTACTTACAATACGCATGATGAAATCCGCTGGTACGATCAGGACAGTCTTATTTTTATCTCGGGACTTACAGAAATTGACGCGATCATGGGAAATGACAGAAAATTTATTGATGATATCGAGTATGCAGCCCGTGAACTGCATCCCAAATTTATCGCGCTGGCAGGTTCGCCTATTCCATTTATGAATGGTACGGATTTTCCTGCAATTGCGCGTGTGATTGAGACAGAAACCGGAATTCCGGCATTTTCCGTGCCGACGAACGGGATGAATGATTATGTGTATGGAGCGGGCATTGCACTCGAAGAAATCGCAAAGCGGTTTGTCAGAGAACCGGACAGGCAGGAGAATAGAGATCCCTCTTCGCGCACGGTAAATCTGTTAGGTGTGACACCACTTGATTTCGGACCACAGAAAAATGCAGAAACCTTAAAAGAGAATCTGCAGAAATACGGATGGCAGGTTATGTCTGTGTGGGCGATGGGCGATGATTTGAAAACGTTGCAAAGATCAGCGGAGGCAGACGTTAATCTGGTTGTTTCGGCAGTAGGACTCCGTGTGGCAAAGATACTCTGGGAGAAGTACAAAATACCATATGTGATCGGAACACCAAACGATTGGCTGGCAGAAGATATTTCAAATGCACTGGAGCGTGCAGCCACACGGCAGGCAGAGCCGGCGGTTGTATATTTGCAGAACCGCATGCAGCAGGAGGCAGATATTACGCTGGTCGGAGAACCTGTCACTATGGGATCATTAGCAGCAGGGATTGAAAAAAGATATGGTCGTGCCGCCCGCGTCCTGTGTCCGTTAAAGGAATGTGCGGATTTGCTCGGTGAAAAAGATAAAATGGTGCTTGGAGAGGAAGCGATGGAAGAGGCACTTAAAAGTGCAGGGATCATTGTGGCAGATCCTCTGTATCGTCCGATCTGTCCGGGGGACAGTATTTTTTATGAATTACCGCATGTGGCATTTTCGGGGAGAATATATTTTTGAGAATACTATTGTCAGGATGCAATTTGCAATCTGCGATGATGAAAAATCTATAGGCTTGATATTAGAAGAAAAAATAAAGAAATTATTACCGGATGTAGTGATAGAAACATATTTATCGGGTGATGAACTGATTGCAAGTGGTTGTAAGCCGGATATGCTCTTTTTGGATATCCAGATGCCGGGAAAGAATGGGATGGAAACGGCAAGGATTCTGCGTCAGAAGGATGACGAAGTGGACGTTGCTGCATAAACCAGTTGACAGATTCCTTTCGGAAGTATAATATAAAGACAAATTTCATAGGATATAAAAAACAAAGGGCGATGTTGTTCAGACACTGCCCTTTTTTTTATTCGAAAACAGGAGGGATGAGGTTATGGAAAAGTTAAATGATGTGATTACAGCAATTGACGATTTTGTCTGGGGACCGGTTATGCTGATTCTGCTTGTGGGGACCGGAATTTTCCTTACGATCCGCACGCGGTTTCTGACATGGAGAAATCTCGGTTATGCACTCAAAAGTACGTTAAGCAAAGAGGCGCGGACGAAAAGCCGTGGCGAGGGCGATGTGTCTCCGTTTTCGGCACTGACCACAGCACTTGCCGCCACAATCGGAACGGGCAACATTGTGGGGGTTGCGACGGCGATGGTTTCCGGTGGCCCGGGAGCTTTGGTCTGGATGTGGATCTCTGCTGCATTTGGTCTGACGTCGAAGTTCAGTGAATGTATGCTGGCGATCAAATACCGTGAGATCAATGCCAAAGGGGAGATGAGCGGCGGCCCGATGTACACGATGAAAAAGGCACTGAAGAATAAAAGATTTGGAGCGGTTCTTGCGTGGTTATTTGCACTCTTTGCTGTGATTGCTTCGTTTGGAATCGGCAATATGACACAGGGAAATTCGATTTCCGGTGCATTACATACGACATTTCATGTGCCGACCCATCTGACCGGAATTGTGATTACGGTGCTTGCCCTGCTGATCATTGTCGGCGGTATCAAATCCATTTCAAAGGTTTCTTCGGTGGTCGTTCCGCTGATGGCGATTTTTTATGTGATCTGTGGCGTTATTGTCATTATCGGAAATATTTCGAATCTGCCGGCAGGCATTTTGATGATTTTTCAGATGGCATTTTCGGTAAAAGCGGTAGGCGGCGGTCTGTGCGGAACGATTGTCGCTTCCATGATGAATGCAATGCGTTATGGTGTGGCAAGAGGTGTATTTTCCAACGAAGCCGGTATGGGATCTGCGGCAATTACGGCAGCGGCTGCAACGACGGATAACCCGGTGCGTCAGGGATATATCAATATGACGGGAACCTTCTGGGATACGATTGTTGTCTGTACGATTACAGGACTTGCGATTGCCTCTTCCGGTGTCCTTGGCATGACCGATGCTGCCGGGAATATGCTGACCGGTTCGGATGTTACAATTGCGGCATTTGAGACGGTTCTGGGATCGGCCGGGGGCTGGCTTGTGACAATCGGGATTACATTGTTTGCGTTTTCTACAATACTCGGCTGGGAGTATCACGGGGAAAAAGCATTTGAATATCTGCTGGGAACGCACCGGTTTAATATGGTATACCGCCTTGTTTTTTCCTTTGTTGTGTATTTCGGATGTACACAGACACTGAATCTGGTATGGAGTTTCTCGGATATTGCCAATGCGCTGATGGCAATCCCGAATCTGATCTGTATGCTCCTGCTCAGTGGTGAAATTGCAAAGGATATTCGGGAGTTTCAGAAAAAAATTCATAAATATAATTAAAAAATGTAAGGTTATTCTTTGCTATCAGCCCGAAGCGTAGTATAATGTAGTTATCTGAATTTTATAGGCATGGAGGTTAGGAAATTATGCAGATGGAACAGCTACGCAAAGATATGATGGCAGCGATGAAAGCGCGCGACAAGGAACGGAAGGATGCAATTTCGTCTCTGGTTTCGGCAGTGAAGAAAAATGCCATTGATGCCGGATGCAGAGATGACATTCCGGAGGATATGGTCAATGCCACAATCATGAAGGAATTAAAGACCGTTCAGGAACAGATCGATTCCTGCCCGGCAGACCGTACCGATTTGCTGGAGGAGTACAGAAAACGTTATGACATTATGAAAGAATATGCACCGAAGATGCTTTCGAAAGAGGAAGTGACTGCGATTGTTAAGGAAAAGTTTGCAGATGTGATAGCAACGAAGAACAAGGGACAGATCATGAAGACGATTATGCCGGAGTTGAAAGGAAAGGCAGATGGAAAGGTGATCAATGAAGTTGTTACAGAGATGTGCAACGTATAAAGGAGAAGAAACATGAGATTGTATATGCCGACGAAGGTATTTTTTGGCATCGGTTGTGTTTCGGAAAACGGTGCAGAGTTAAAAGCATTAGGAAGCAGAGCCATGATTGTGACGGGAAAACATTCCAGCCGCATCAATGGTTCGCTTGCAGCAGTTGAACAGGCATTGCAGGCAAACGGGCAGACCTATGTGATTTTTGATGAGATCGAAGAGAATCCTTCTGTGGAGACCGTGGCTGTGGCAGCGGGCATTGCAGTAAAAGAACAGGTGGATTTCTTTGTGGCTGTGGGAGGCGGTTCTCCGATGGATGCGTCCAAGGCGATTTCGCTTCTGGCAGCGAATCCATCGGCAATCGATCATGCAGAGGAACGTCTTTATCATCCGGAGCCGATGCAGGGCTATCCGGTTGCAGCAGTCCCGACCACATCCGGTACGGGATCGGAAGTGACGCCTTATGCGATTCTGACACGGCACGACTTACATACCAAGCAGTCAATCGCACACAAATGGTTTGCGGATCTGGCATTTGTGGATGCCGGATATTTAAAGACTTCTTCTTATGAGAATATGGTCAGCACCTGTGTGGATGCGCTGGCACATCTGATTGAGTCATATCTGAATACTAATGCAAATGCATATAACCGGATATATTCAGCGGAAGGTCTTCGGATTTGGGGCAGTGCAAAGGAATACCTGCTTTCTTCCGGGATTAAGATTCCGGATGAAGGATACGAAACATTCATGCATGCATCGGTTGTGGCAGGTATGGCGATTGCACATACCGGTACCAGTATTCCGCACGGATTAAGTTATCCGGTCACATATGAGCTTGGCATTCCGCATGGAAAGGCAGTCGGATTTTTCCTGCCGGGATTTTTGCGTTTTTACAATAATCAGAAGCGGGTGGCAGAGGTGCTTGAGCTGCTTGGGTTTGAGAACCGGGCTGAATTTATCGCCTATCTGGACAAGCTGCTGGGCAAACCACAGATCCCGGAGGAACTGTGGGAGGAGGATGTGCAGAAACTGTTGCAGAATCCTGCCAAGTTAAAGAACTATCCGTTTGAGATGACGGAAGAAATTCTGAAAAAATATCTAAACAAATGAGAACCCGTTTGAGGAGGAAACTTATATGATACAAAAGTTGATTGAAAAGTTAAATAAGAAGAGATTAAAAGAACGAATTTCTTCTGCAATTGTGATGGTGGCCCTGATTGTTAGCATTTCCGGTGTTGTGGGAGCCGTATCCGGAATTGTGGTCAACAACCGCTATAATTATGCATTGAAAAATTATGGTTTTTCACAGGGTGATATCGGCAAGATGATGATTACGTTTGCCGATACGAGAAGTTATCTGCGTGCTTCAATCGGATATCAGGATGAAAACCTTGTGAACAGTTGCGTAGAAAATTATGAGAAGAAGAAAGAATCCTGCCAGCAGTACACCAAAGAGGTAAAAAATACGGTTTCATCTTCGGATGAGGAGAAAATCTATAGCAGCATCACAGAAAAACTGACGGAATATTATGAAATCTGTGATGCAGTACTGGAAAAAGGAAAGAACACACAGGACATTGATGCGCGTCATGAGGCTCAGCAGATGGCACAGGACCAGGTGGCACCGATCTATGAGCAGATTTATCAGGATATGGTGAAACTGATGGATGCAAATACCGAGCATGGAGATAAGTTAGAAAAAATTCTTACGATGGTAGAATTGATCACACTTATTGCAATTATTGCGGTTATTGCACTTGCAATTTTTGTAGCCCGCCGGATCGGCAGAGTACTTGCACAGAATATTGTTGATCCTTTGGATCAGCTGGGTGCCCGTTTTGATACATTTGCAAAGGGGGATCTCTCCAGCGAATTCCCGGAGATGACATCAGAGGATGAAATTTCCGAGATGGTAATTGTTGCGCGCGAGATGGCAAAGAATCTGGCCGCTGTTATTCAGGATGTCAACCACCGTATGGATCTGATGGCTCACAACGATTATACCGGTGTATCCAAAATCCCGGAGAAATATATGGGTGAGTTTGCGGCAATGAATGATGCGATCCATGTCATGAACACCGATATGAATGAGACGATGCACCGGATTGAGGAGACAGCTTCCCAGGTATCTGCAGGTTCTACCAACCTGGCAGAGGGATCACAGACACTGGCAGAGGGATCTACCGATCAGGCAGGTGCAGTGGAAGAGCTTCTGGCATCCTTTGCCAATATCACAGAAGGGGTTGAGCACACACATGAGAGTGCACAGGCTTCTTACGAGTTATCTGTAAAATATGCACAGGAAGCAGATAAGACACAGAAGGAAATGAATGCAGTTACCGAAGCAATGAAGAGAATCAGCGATATGTCCAAGCAGATTGAGACAATCATCGGACAGATCGAGGAGATCGCGGAGCAGACGAACCTGCTTGCACTGAACGCATCCATTGAGGCTGCACGTGCAGGAGAAGCCGGCAAGGGCTTTGCCGTAGTTGCATCCCAGATCGGAAAACTTGCGGATGAGAGTGCACAGTCTGCAGTCAATACCCGTGAGCTGATTATGAACTCTATTCAGGAAATCGAAAACGGCAATCAGGCAGTTGATGTGACTTTCCAGACGATTATTTCTCTTGTAGAGGGAATCAATGAAGTGGCAAAGAAATCCCGGGAACTGGCACAGCTTTCCGAGACACAGGCAGAGCAGATCAAGCAGGCAGAGTCCGGTGTAAACCAGATTTCTGAGGTTGTACAGAGCAACGCGGCAATCGCAGAGGAATCTTCCGCAACCAGTCAGGAGCTTTCTGCAGAGTCTGCTTCTCTGAATGATCTGGTGCAGCAGTTCAAGTTAAAATAGTGATACAAAATAAAGGTATAAGAGAGGAACAATCTGGAAAATGGATACATCGATTTTTATCGGAACATGGTGGTCACTGGTGCCGCCTCTTCTGGCAATCATACTGGCACTTGTCACCAAGGAAGTATACAGTTCCCTGTTTATTGGAGTGGCGGTCGGAGCACTGTTATATACCGGATTTCATCCGTGGAATGCATTCAATGCCCTGTTTTCGATTATGAAAGACAGCATGAATCTGAATATTCTGATTTTTGATGTGCTGCTTGGAATGATTATTGTATTGATGTCAAAATCAGGAGGCTCAGCTGCTTATGGAAGATGGGCCGGCAGCAAGATCAGGTCAAAAAAGAGCGCAATGCTGGCAACCACAGGACTTGGAATGCTGATTTTTGTGGATGATTATTTCAATTGTCTGACCGTCGGATCTGTGATGCGTCCGGTAACTGACCGCTACAAAGTATCCCGCGCAAAACTGGCATATATCATTGATGCGACCGCTGCGCCGGTCTGCATCATTGCGCCGATTTCCAGCTGGGCGGCAGCCGTCAATTCGTATGTTCCGAAAGATGCCGGGATTACGGGATTTCAGCTGTTTCTGCGAACAATTCCGTACAATCTCTATGCGATTCTGACGATTGTCATGGTATTTTTTGTGATTATTGCAGGTTTTGATTTCGGACTCATGAAAAAACATGAGGAGAATGCTGCAAAAGGAGATCTGTTTACCAGCGGCGGGGAAGAGTTTGAAAAGGTTAAGGAAGAAGATATTTCTTCCAACGGAAAAGTGATTGATCTGCTTCTTCCGGTGATTGTTCTGATCGGTTCTGCAATTGGTGCCATGATCTATACCGGATTTCTGGGCGGTGCGACCGATGTGGTCAGTGCATTTGCAGGATGTGATGCGGAGACCAGCCTGATTTTTGCAACCATGGTCACGGTCTTTGTCATGCTGTTTTTGTATCTTCCGCGAAAGGTGGTTACGTTTAAAGGATTCATGGAGAGTTTTGTGGAAGGCTTTAAGCTGATGATCCCGGCGATCGGAATACTGATATTTGCCTGGACCTTAAAGGGAATGGGAGATGCTCTGCAGATTGGTACATTTGTGGAATCCATCGTTGGAACGAGTGCTTCTGCAAGCCTGTTCCTTCCGGCTGTTTTGTTTGTTGTTGCAGTGTTCCTTGCGTTTTCTACCGGAACAAGCTGGGGAACATTTGCGATTCTTGTTCCGATTGCAATCGCCATGTTTCCGGGGGCAGATCATCTGGAAATGATGATCATTGCGGTTTCCGCAGTGCTGGCAGGTGCCGTCTGCGGGGATCATATTTCACCGATTTCGGATACAACGGTTATGTCTTCGGCCGGCGCGCAGAGTAACCATATCAACCATGTGACAACGCAGATGCAGTATGCAGCGGTTGTTGCTGTGGTATGTATCATTGGCTATATCATTGCGGGTCTGGTACAGATCTGGTGGGTAGCACTGGGCATCAGCCTCATGCTCCTGCTTGCTGTTCTTACCTTTATAAAAAAGAGGTCGGGGAGCAACCGCGAAAAGACAGCAGGTATATAAGAATCAGGACAGAAGCCCAAAAACAAAGAAAGGAGCAGGCGAGGAAACCTGCTCCTTCTTAGTTACTTAAAGGAAATTGAGTAACTGAGTAGTTAATTAGATAATTGTTTAATAAAATTGAACTACATACTCATTTGCGTACGTGCATGCTATATTTAAATAACACCATTCAATACTTACATTATACCGTGTTATTCGGATTTTGCAATACCTATTTTGAAATTTTTGGAATTAATCCTTTATTTTCGCTATTCCGGAAGCGGAAGGAAGTCCGGCTTTCTGCCGGTAAAGACCGTAAAGTACCGGAAGCCTGCATGCCGCAGAATCTGAGGAAGACGGTCAAACGCATATGCAACGTGCTCCGGCGCATGGGCATCGGCTCCGAGTGTCAGAATCTCTCCCCCGAGTTCGTGATAGCGTAAAAGAACAGCTTCGGTCGGGTTTGGATGTCCCAGCCCGTATTTGAATCCTGCCGTGTTGACTTCGATCCCTTTTCCCATGGAAATGAGTTTACGCAGAATCTCATCAATGATATCGGCATAGGCCTCATATGTATAGAAACGGTTGCGGTCCGGACCGTAGCGGACAACATAATCGAGATGACCGTATACATCGAAGTCGGAATAGGTGTTCAGGTTTTCCAGAATGGATTCGAAGTACTCGCGGTAAGCAGTTTTTTCGGAGCGTCCTTCATAGTATTTCGGGTAATAGGGATCGATTCCGTGAACAACGTGGGAGGAACCGATGACAAAATCAAACGGATGTCCGGTCACCGCTTTGCGGTTGATTTCCGTGATGTGGGGCTGCAGACCGACTTCGATTCCAAGACGAATGGAAAGACGGTCATGGCAGGTGTCCTGAAAACTGCGGACTTCTTTTATATAGGAATCAAAATCCAGAAGAAACAGATCGGGATCATCCGGGTAATCATAATCAAAATGATCGGTAAAACAGATGCCATCCAGGTTCTGCCGTACAGCGGCCTGGATCATGTCAGGCATCCATGCGTCACTGTCTCCGCTGTGATGCGTGTGCATATGTGTATCCCAAAGCATAAGAGCCTCCTTTTTTCTGTGTGGTTGATTTTGGAAAAAGTCTTTTCGTAAGATTATACTATATTTCAGGGGAAATAGATACCTTTAGTGAAAAAATTAACAAAGACGGAGAAAAGACTTGAACTTTCGGAAATAATTGGGTAAAATAAAGGAAGCTTGGGACGCAAGTCCCATGAGACTATTTATTTACAATTCTAGGAGGAATTAAGAATGGCAGTAAGAGTAGCAATCAACGGATTCGGCCGTATCGGTCGTCTTGCTTTCAGACAGATGTTCGGAGCAGAAGGATACGAAGTAGTAGCAATCAACGACTTAACAAGCCCAAAGATGTTAGCACACTTATTAAAGTATGATAGCTCACAGGGTAAGTACGAGCATGCAGATGAAGTTTCTGCAAGCGATGATTCTATCACAGTATGTGGTAAGGAAATCAAGATCTACGCTTTCCCAGATGCAAACAATTGCCCATGGGGTGAGTTAAAGGTTGACGTTGTATTAGAGTGCTCTGGATTCTATACAAGCAAGGAGAAGGCTCAGGCTCATATCAATGCCGGAGCTCGTAAGGTAGTTATCTCTGCACCAGCAGGAAACGACCTTCCTACAATCGTTTACAATACAAACCACGAGACATTAAAGGCTTCTGATACAATCATTTCTGCAGCTTCTTGTACAACAAACTGCTTAGCTCCAATGGCAGATGCTCTTAACAAGTTTGCTCCAATCCAGTCTGGTATCATGGTAACAATCCATGCTTACACTGGTGATCAGATGACTCTTGATGGACCACAGCGTAAGGGTGATTTAAGAAGATCCCGTGCAGCTGCAGTTAATATCGTTCCAAACAGCACAGGTGCTGCAAAGGCTATCGGTCTTGTAATCCCAGAGCTGAACGGAAAGTTAATCGGATCTGCACAGCGTGTACCAACCCCTACAGGATCTACTACAATTCTTACAGCAGTTGTTAAGAAGGCTGGCGTTACTAAGGAAGACATCAACGCAGCTATGAAGGCAGCAGCTAATGAGTCCTTCGGATACAATGAGGACGAGATCGTATCTTCTGATATCGTTGGTATGAGATTCGGTTCTTTATTCGATGCTACTCAGACAATGGTTAACCCAATCGGTGATGATCTGTATGAGGTTCAGGTTGTTTCTTGGTATGATAACGAGAACAGCTACACATCTCAGATGGTTCGTACAATCAAGTACTTCTCTGAGTTAGCATAATCTATCTTAGTTTATGTGAAAGGGTCCGGCCTGTAGGGCCGGACCTTTTTTCATTATGACAAATAAGAAGAAAAGGAAAGGGTTCCGCTGTTTTATGCAGCTGCGGAGTATGAAACAACCGGCTGGAAAGTCATTTCCTTTTCTTCGGGTTTAAAATTGCCAAAAAGGCAGAACGGAGAATAAAAACATGGCATTAAATAAGAAAACAGTTGATGATATCAACGCAAAGGGCAAGAGAGTCCTTGTAAGATGTGACTTCAATGTACCACTGAAAGCTGGCGAGATCACAGATGATACCCGTATCAAAGCTGCTCTTCCTACAATTAAGAAGTTATTAAACGATGGTGGAAAGGTAATCCTTTGCTCCCATCTTGGAAAAGTAAAGAACGGACCAAACGAAGGAGAGTCCCTTGCACCGGTTGCCAAGAGACTTGAGGAGCTTCTCGGACAGAAAGTAAACTTCGTATCTGATTACAACGTAACAGGCGAGGCAGCTACAAAGGCTGTTGAGGAAATGAAAGAGGGAGAAGTTGTATTACTTCAGAATACCCGTTTTCGTGGCGCTGAGGAGACAAAGAACGGTGAGCAGTTCTCTAAGGAACTTGCTGATCTTGCAGACATCTATGTATGTGATGCATTCGGTTCCTCCCACAGAGCACACGCTTCTGTAGCTGGTGTTACAAAGTTCATCACTGCAAAGGGTGGACAGAATGTTGTTGGTTACCTGATGGAGAAGGAGATCGCCTTCTTAGGAAATGCTGTTGAGAATCCGGTACGTCCATTCGTAGCAATCCTCGGTGGTGCTAAGGTAGCAGACAAACTCAACGTTATCAACAACCTGCTTGAGAAGTGTGATACTCTTATCATCGGTGGTGGTATGGCTTACACATTCATCAAGGCTCAGGGATATGAGATCGGACTTTCTCTCTGCGATGATGAGAAGCTTGATTACTGTAAGGAAATGATGGCTAAGGCTGAGAAGATGGGCAAGAAGATCCTTCTTCCTGTAGATGCTGTTACCATCAAGGATTTCCCGGATCCAATCGACGGACCTGTAGAGACAGAAGTATGTGATATCACAGCTATGCCGGCAGACCGTGAGGGATGCGATATCGGACCTAAGTCCGCAGAGATGTTTGCAGATGCTGTTAAGACAGCTAAGACTGTAGTATGGAACGGACCGATGGGTGTATTCGAGAACCCGACACTTGCAGCTGGTACTCTTGCAGTAGCTAAGGCTCTTGCAGAGACCGATGCAACAACAATCATCGGTGGTGGGGATTCCGCTGCAGCTGTTAACCAGATGGGTTATGCTGATAAGATGAGCCATATTTCTACCGGTGGTGGAGCTTCCCTTGAATTCTTAGAGGGTAAGGAACTGCCAGGCGTAGTAGCAGCAGACGATAAATAAAAGACAGTTAAATTATTTACAGATTAGGAGAAATAAAAATCATGGCAAGAAAGAAAATCGTAGCCGGCAACTGGAAAATGAACATGACTCCAAGCCAGGCTGTAAAGTTAGTAGAAGAGTTAAAGCCATTAGTTGTATCTGACAGCGTAGATGTTGTTTACTGTGTACCTGCAATCGATATCGTACCGGTTGTAGAGGCTGTGAAAGGAACCAACGTACAGGTTGGTGCCGAGAACATGTACTTCGAAGAGAAGGGTGCATACACAGGTGAGATCTCCGCAGAGATGCTGGTAGACGCTGGTGTTAAGTACGTTGTAATCGGACATTCCGAGAGACGTGACTACTTCAAAGAGGATGATGTTCTCTTAAATAAGAAGGTTAAGAAGGCGATCGAGGCAGGACTTACTCCAATCCTTTGCTGTGGAGAGACTTTAGAGCAGAGAGAGATGGGTGTAACACTTGACTGGATCAGACTTCAGATCAAATCTGATCTTGCAGGCGTTGCAGCAGCAGACGTTGCAAACATGGTAATCGCTTATGAGCCAATCTGGGCAATCGGAACAGGCAAGACTGCTACATCCGATCAGGCACAGGAAGTCTGTGGCGCAATCCGTGCATGTGTAGCTGAAATCTATGATCAGGCTACTGCTGATTCTGTTCGTATCCAGTACGGCGGATCTGTAAATGCAGGAAATGCAGCAGAGCTGTTCGCAAAGCCGGACATCGATGGTGGTCTGGTTGGCGGAGCATCCCTGAAAGCTGATTTCGGTAAGATTGTAAACTACTAGAATCTGATTTTGTATGGTTATAGGGCTATTCATCTGAATTTCAGGTGAATAGCCTTTGAAATTTTACACATGAAGAAAAAATGTCTGGAATGTGTCGTTCTCTTGTTGTTTATTTTTGCTTTGACACATGGCATCATCCAAAATACACAGCCGCTGAAAGAGACTAAGGAAGTACAAACTGAATATGAGGAAAAAACCTCCCAGGTCACGGAACAATCACAGGAAACTGAGCCGGAAGTACAGGATCTGGAAAACCAGATTTTAAGGACTGCCTCCGGAAAGTTTTTTCAGAAATATCCGGTGGATGAAGCCTTTATGGGATGGATTGAAACGAAGTATGGGAGCGGTGTGCTGCAGAGTCTGTATACACAGCTGGAAAACGGAAATCAGGACCCGGATCTGTGGTATCGGTTTACCGGAAACAGTATGCATGTTCTGTGGCTTATGTATTGCAGGCAGCAACAGTATATGTCGTATTCGTATGAGGATGTGATCTGGAAAGAAGCATCCGATCCGGCATGCATCCGTCTGGATTTTGTCGGGGATATCTGTCTGGATGAGAATTGGTGTACGGGGAAGACGGCAAAGAATCACATGGCGGATTATTTTTCCGATGAAGTAAAAAAGGAACTGATTTCGGCAGATTTTACGATGGCAAACAATGAGTTTGCTTATACAACACGGGGACAGCGGCAGGTTGGCAAAGCATACTGTTTTCGGGCAGATCCCAAAGATGCCGGATTCCTGCGCACACTGGGAATAGATATGGTCTCTGTGGCAAATAATCATGTGTTTGATTATGGTGAGCAGGGATTTTTAGATACGCTGGATGCATTGCATGCAGCGGGAATTCCGTACAGTGGTGGTGGCAGAAATCTGACAGAGGCAAGCGCTGTGCGTTATGTGGTCACAGGTGGACGAAAGATTGCGATTGTATCTGCAACGGAAATCGAAAGGTTTTATCATTTTACACAGAAAGCCCAGAAGGAGAAACCGGGAGTATTAAAGACCCAGCAGGAAGAGGTATGGAAGAAAGAACTGAAGCGTGCGAAGAAGAACAGTGATTATGTGATCGCGTATGTTCACTGGGGAACAGAAGGAAAGATCCATTATGGGCAGGATCAGACAGAGATTGCAGACCTTTGTGTAAAAGCTGGTGCAGACGCCGTGATTGGTGGACATCCGCACCGTCTGCAGGGCGTTGAGTTTATAAAAAATGTGCCGGTGGCATACAGCGTGGGAAATTTCTGGTTTTCTACCGGAAAACTTTACACAACGATTGCACAGATTCAGATTGATGATTCCGGCAGTCTGAAATTGCGGATGATTCCGTGCATACAGGATTCGCTTACGCCTTCGATTCTGACAGAAAAAAAACAGATCAAAGCATTTTATCATTATCTGGCAGACATCTCCAATCATGTGGGAATTGATGAGGACGGATTCTTTTATCCGTATAAAAATGTCGAAAAACCGGGAGTTTCTCCTTATGCCTATACGTCCGGAAGGCGTTATGGACAGTATTTTGATGATGTGGATCTGGATTTAAAATCGATAGATATCGTGGGAAATTTGCAGTGAACACTTGCAATCCCGTTCAAATTATGTAATATAATAAGTGTTTGTGTAACAATAATGAAGTACCATAGTATAGGATTGTTACAATGGAAAGAGAGGATGAATTATGAGCAAAAAACCTGTTGTTTTAATGGTTCTTGACGGTTATGGTCTGAATGACCGTACAGAGGGAAATGCCATTGCGCTGGCAAATACCCCGGTGATGGATAAATTAATGAAGGAATGTCCTTTTGTAAAAGGACAGGCTTCCGGCCTGGCAGTAGGACTTCCGGACGGACAGATGGGTAACTCTGAGGTTGGACATATGAATATCGGTGCCGGCCGCATTATTTACCAGGATCTGACCAGAATTACCAAGGCAATCGAAGACGGTGACTTTTTCGAGAATAAGGCACTGCTTGCAGCCATGGATAATTGTAAGAAAAATGATTCGGACCTGCATCTGTGGGGACTTCTTTCCGATGGTGGTGTGCACAGTCATATTACACATCTTTACGGACTGCTTGAGATGGCAAAGAAGCAGGGACTGAGCAAGGTATATGTTCATGCATTCTTAGACGGACGTGATACACCTCCTGCATCCGGAAAAGAATTTATCGAAGAACTGGAAAAGAAGATGAAAGAGATCGGTGTTGGAAAGATTGCTTCTTTATCCGGACGTTACTATGCAATGGATCGTGATAATAACTGGGATCGTGTACAGAAAGCCTATGATTCCCTGACAAAGGGTGAGGGCGTACAGGCAGAAGATGCGGTTAAGGCAATGGAAGATTCCTATGCAAAGGATGTAACAGACGAGTTCGTACTTCCTACCGTAATTACAGAGAATGGAAAACCGGTCTCTGTTGTAAAAGAGAATGATTCCGTGATCTTCTTTAACTTCCGTCCGGACCGTGCCCGTGAAATGACACGTGCATTCTGTGATGACAAGTTTACCGGATTTGACCGTCCGTTCATTAAGACAACATTTGTCTGCTTTAAGGACTATGATGAGACGATCCCGAACAAGCTGATCGCATTTGAAAAAGAGCATATTGTAAATACATTCGGTGAGTACCTGGCAAAGTGCGGAAAGACACAGCTTCGTCTGGCCGAGACAGAGAAGTATGCACATGTTACATTCTTCTTTAATGGCGGAGTGGAAGAGCCAAACGTTGATGAGGCACGTCTGCTGGTAAATTCCCCGAAGGATGTTGCAACATATGATCTGAAGCCGGAAATGAGTGCTCCGGAGGTTGGTATGGATCTTGTTGAGGCTATTAAGTCAGACAAGTATGATGTGATCGTTATCAACTTTGCAAACCCGGATATGGTCGGACACACCGGTGTGATTCCGGCAGCCATCAAGGCAGTCGAGCGTGTGGACGGACTGGTAGGAGATGCAGTCCAGGCGGTGAAGGATATGGATGGTGTTCTGTTTATCTGTGCAGATCACGGAAATGCAGAGAAAATGATTGACTACGAAACAGGTGAGCCACATACTGCCCATACAACCAATCCGGTACCGTTTATTCTCGTAAATGCGGATCCGAAGTATACACTGCGTGAGGGCGGATGCCTGGCAGATATTGCCCCGACCCTGCTTCAGATTATGGGATTAGAGCAGCCGAAAGAGATGACCGGAAAGAGTTTGTTAATCGAAAAATAAAAGAATAAGGAGAGCGAAAATGAAGGAATTTAAACCATTCAAAGAAGGAAAAGTAAGAGAAGTCTATGATAACGGAGACAGCCTGATCATTGTAGCTACTGACCGTATTTCCGCATTTGACAACATTTTAAAGAACAGGATTACGGACAAGGGCGCAATTCTGACCCAGATGTCAAAGTTCTGGTTTGATTTTACAAAGGATGTTGTTCCGAATCATATGATTTCTGTAGATGTCAGGGATATGCCGGAATTTTTCCAACAGGAGCGTTTTGACGGAAACAGCATGATGTGCAAGAAGCTTGAGATGCTCCCAATCGAGTGTATCGTTCGTGGCTATATCACAGGAAGCGGCTGGGCAAGCTACAAAGAAAACGGCACGGTGTGTGGCATTAAGCTTCCAGAAGGACTGGTAGAGTCTGATAAGCTTCCGGAGCCGATTTATACACCGAGTACCAAGGCAGATCTGGGCGATCATGATGAGAATATTTCCTTCGAGCAGTCTGTAGATGTGTTGGAGAAAATTTATCCTGGAAAAGGACTTGATTACGCAACACAGATCAAGGATTGCACCATCGCTCTCTACAAGAAATGTGCAGAGTATGCACTTTCCAAAGGAATTATCATTGCAGATACCAAGTTTGAGTTCGGTCTGGACGAGAACGGTAAAGTCGTTCTCGGTGATGAGATGCTTACACCGGACAGCTCCAGATTCTGGCCACTGGAAGGGTACAAGCCGGGACAGGGACAGCCTTCTTTCGACAAGCAGTATGTCAGAGACTGGCTCAAGGCAAATCCGGACAATGATTTCCTTCTTCCGGAAGAAGTTGTTACAAAGACCGTTGATAAGTACAAAGAAGCATATGAGCTTCTGACAGGTAAGCCTTTTACAAGATAGATATAGGAGATCACAATGATTCAGAATAACAGTTATGATGCGGATACACTTCATGAGGAGTGTGGCGTCTTCGGAATGTATGATTTTGACGGTGCAGATGTAGCATCGACAATATATTATGGACTGTTTGCCCTGCAGCACCGTGGCCAGGAGAGCTGCGGTATTGCAGTCAGCGATACCAGCGGTCCTAAGGGCAAGGTCCTTTCCTACAAGGGAATGGGACTTGTAAATGAAGTGTTCGCACCGGAAAATCTTGAGCAGATGAAGGGGGACATCGGAGTCGGACATGTACGTTACTCAACGGCCGGTTCTTCTACCCGTGAAAATGCCCAGCCACTCGTGTTAAATTATGTCAAAGGTACATTGGCACTTGCCCACAATGGCAATCTGATCAATGCACCGCAGCTTCGTAAGGAGCTGGAATATACGGGAGCAATTTTCCAGACCACCATTGATTCTGAGGTGATTGCCTACTATATTGCGAGGGAACGGTTGAATTCCCAGTCAGCAGAAGAAGCTGTGCGCCGTGCGTGCCAGCGTCTTAAGGGAGCTTACGCACTGGTTGTGACAAGTCCGCGTAAATTGATCGGGGCGCGTGACCCATACGGCTTTAAGCCGCTTTGTATCGGAAAGCGTGACAATTCTTATATTATCACATCGGAAACCTGTGCACTTGACACCATTGGTGCAACATTTGTGCGTGATGTGCTGCCGGGAGAAGTTGTGACCATTTCTCCGGAAAAAGGTATTGAGTCCGATATGACCATGGCACTTCCGAAAGAAAAGGAAGCACGCTGTATTTTTGAGTACATCTATTTTGCAAGACCGGACAGTCATATTGACGGGGTGAGTGTATATGCAAGCCGGATCAAGGCCGGAAAGTTTCTGGCACAGGATTCCCCGGTAGAGGCAGATCTGGTGACAGGTGTGCCGGAGTCCGGAAATGCTGCAGCACTTGGCTATTCTCTGGCATCCGGGATTCCGTATGGTACAGCCTTTGTCAAGAACAGCTATGTGGGACGTACGTTTATCAAGCCAAAGCAGAGCAGCAGGGAATCCAGCGTACAGGTGAAGCTGAATGTGCTGCGTGAGGCAGTGGCAGGGAAACGTGTCATTATGATCGATGATTCGATTGTAAGAGGTACGACATCGGATCGTATTGTGCGCATGTTAAGGGATGCAGGAGCAACCGAGGTGCATGTACGCATCAGTTCTCCGCCATTTTTATGGCCTTGTTATTTCGGAACCGATATTCCGGCGCGTGAGCAGTTGATTGCCTACAACCGTACGATTGAAGAGATCTGCCAGATTATCGGAGCAGATTCCCTTGGTTATCTCGGAATCGACCGTCTGAAAGAAATGGCGGAAGGACTTCCGATCTGTACCGGCTGTTTTACGGGCAAATACCCGATGGAACCGCCGAAACAGGACATTCGCGGAGAGTATTATGACAAAGAGATTGATCTTGAGCGCAAGATGAGCCGATAAGTTGTTACCAATGTATTCAAATAAAAGGAGAAGAACATGAGCACAGACAGATATACAAGCCCTCTTTCCGAGCGTTATGCCAGCAAGGAAATGCAGTACATTTTTTCCCAGGATATGAAGTTTTCCACATGGAGAAAACTCTGGATCGCACTGGCTGAGACAGAGATGGAACTCGGACTTTCCGAGAATGGAAAGCCGGTCATCACACAGGATATGATTGATGAGATGAAAGAACATGTCAATGATATTAATTATGATGTAGCAGTTGCACGTGAAAAACTGGTGCGTCATGATGTCATGAGTCATGTGTATGCTTATGGACAGCAGTGCCCGAAGGCAGCCGGTATCATTCATCTGGGGGCTACTTCCTGCTATGTCGGAGATAATACAGACATCATCATTATGAATGAGGCATTAAAGCTCGTACATAAAAAACTGGTCAGCGTGATTGCGGAGCTGTCCAATTTTGCAGAAAAATATAAGGATCAGCCGACCCTTGCATTTACGCATTTCCAGCCGGCACAGCCGACAACAGTCGGAAAGCGTGCAACACTCTGGACACAGGAGTTTCTGATGGATCTGGAGGATCTGGAGTATGTACAGAGTACGTTAAAACTGCTCGGATCGAAAGGAACGACCGGTACACAGGCAAGTTTCCTGGAACTTTTTGACGGGGATCAGGAGACGATCGATAAGATTGATCCGATGATCGCAGAGAAAATGGGATTTAAGTCCTGCTATCCGGTTTCCGGACAGACCTATTCCCGTAAAGTGGATACCCGTGTTTTAAATGTTTTAGCAGGGATTGCTGCCAGTGCGCATAAGATGTCTAACGATATCCGTCTTCTGCAGCATTTAAAAGAAGTAGAGGAGCCATTTGAAAAGAACCAGATCGGATCTTCTGCGATGGCATACAAGCGCAACCCGATGCGGAGTGAGCGTATCGCTTCCCTGTCCCGCTATGTGATGGTAGATGCATTAAATCCGGCCATTACTTCTGCAACACAGTGGTTTGAACGTACACTTGATGATTCTGCCAACAAGCGTCTGTCGGTTCCGGAAGGATTCCTTGCAATCGATGGTATCCTGGATCTGTGCTTAAATGTTGTAGATGGCCTGGTGGTATATCCGAAGGTAATTTACAAGCACTTTATGGCAGAGATTCCATTCATGGCAACCGAAAATATTATGATGGATGCCGTAAAAGAGGGTGGAAACCGTCAGGAACTGCACGAGAAAATCCGTCAGCTGTCCATGCAGGCAGGAAAGACCGTCAAGGAAGAGGGTAAGGATAACAATCTGGTAGATCTGATTGCAGCAGATCCGGCTTTTGGTCTGACAAAAGAACAGATCGAGGCAAACTTAAAACCAGAGCTGTATGTGGGTCGTGCACCGCGTCAGGTGGAAGTATTCCTGCGTGATGTGGTTCGTCCAGTGCTGGATGCACACAAAGAGGAACTCGGCGTTACTGCAGAAATTAACGTATAAATGAACCTATAAACAGACCGGTCGGTTATGCTAAGAGACCTCCCATAACATGGGAGGTCTTTCTTTTTCTTTGGATTTGAATAAATTTCTTTCTTTTTCACACAATAATGAAAAAAGGAGGACAACAGGAATGGGTCTGATGATCAAAATTATTGAAATTCATGGAAGGGAAATTCTGGATTCAAGAGGAAATCCTACGGTTGAGGTGGAAGTGACCGCGCAGACAGAGACAACGGGAAAGAAGACTACGGGCAGGGAATCTGTGCCATCCGGAGCCAGTACCGGAAGATTTGAGGCGATTGAGCTGCGGGATGGACAGGAACGTTATTTTGGGCTTGGAGTACAGCGCGTTGTGGATCACATCAACACAAAGATCCGCAAGGAACTGCTGGGAATGAATGTGCTGGAACAGGTACAGATTGACCGCAAACTTGTGGAACTGGATGGGACAGACAACAAAGGAAATCTGGGGGCCAATGCTTTACTTGGTGTTTCTTTAGCCTGTGCGCGCTGCGCAGCGGCAGCATTGGATATGCCGTTGTACCGTTATCTGGGAGGACCGAATGCAAAAAAATGGCCGATGCCGATGATGAATGTTATAAATGGCGGAGCTCACGCAAAGAATCATCTGGATTTTCAGGAATTTATGATTGTACCGGTCGGAGCCGAGTCGTTTCCGGATGCACTCCGGATGGGTGCGGAAATTTATCATTTTCTGAAAAAAATTTTGCAGAAAGAAGGCAAACTGACGGCAGTGGGGGATGAAGGCGGATTTGCACCGGATTTTTCCAGTGCGGGAGAAGTGTTTGCATGTCTGCAGCGTGCCGTGGAGGAAGCCGGATATAAGGTGGGCAGCGATGTTGCATTTGCCATGGATGCGGCAGCATCCGAGCTGTACAGTGAGGAAGACGGAATGTATCATTTTCCGGGAGAAGCGCAGACACATGCAGAGGTGGATGTCAATCTGCGGCGTCCGGACACGCAGGGCGGTGCTTATACATCTGACGCACATGTGAAAACGCAGGAAACCACTGAAAAAAAAGAAGTCCTGCGCAGTGCACAGGAAATGATTTCGCTGTATGAAGAACTTACCACGGAATATCCGCTGATTTCTATTGAGGACGGTCTGGATGAAGACGACTGGGAAGGCTGGCAGGAATTTACGAAACGCATGAAGGAACAGGTGATGCTGGTGGGAGATGATCTGTTTGTCACGAATGTGAAACGAATCCGGTGCGGAATGGATCTTAAGGTGGCAAATGCTGTGCTGATTAAGGTCAATCAGATCGGAACGCTTACGGAAGCCATGGATGCGATTGAACTGGCACAGAAGAACGGCTATAAGGCAATTATTTCACATCGTTCCGGAGAAACGGAAGATTCTTTTATTGCAGATCTCGCGGTGGCAGTAAATGCCGGCTGGATCAAGACAGGCGCTCCGTGCAGAGGAGAGCGCACTGCCAAGTATAACCAGCTTCTGCGGATCAGTGAAACATTATAAGAGATTCAGACGTTTGGACATGATCTCCGGATTGACCGCTTCCGAGATGGCGGTGTGTTTGTCGATCCGTCCGTCTTTATAAAGCTGTAAGATGCTACTGTCCATGGCGATCATATTTTCTGCGGCAGAAGTGTAGATAATACCGTTGATCTGGCGCAATGCAGCACGAAGTGCCGTCAGATAGCTTGCGGTATCGGTATTGATCTCCCGCTGGGAAACAATGCTTTCCATTTCGCCGGTCCGGGAACCGATTGCAATCCAGCTGGCGTACATCTGGGAAAAGATGCCGGACAGCAGCAGTGCTTTGTCGAATGATTCCCCGTGGCGGATATTCTCGTGACATTTGTCGATAAGTGCCTGCATATGCGGATTATTGACAAGTTCGCGTGCCAGGGTAAGACCGATATTACTGTCGAGTCCGCTGGAGAGAACCAGATACAGGCAGTTTGGAACGCGTCCTGAGGCAACCGTCATGGCAAGTTTCTGTCCGAGGAACAATACGCGCCCGAGATCGGTGTGATATAAAATCATACAGATGATAAGCAATACCAGAAAGGCAATGATAAATCCAAGCATATAATGATTGAGAATGGTACTGATGTGCAGAAGCGTCCGTGTGGTCCCGGTCAGCTGCAGTTTGGGTTTTGCATTGGAACCGGTGTATTTTGCCATAATATATCCTTCTTGCGTGTGGGAGATATCAATAACTGCAGTATCTGTTGTAAAAGTTTTGGTGCCGTCTGCCTGCGGGGTAAGTACCTGTGGGGGGGATCCGTATGGGAGGCAGCTTCTGTGGCCGGGGTCTGGTTGTGCGTGGCAGAGGGCTGATCCTTGTTTTGGGAACATCCGCCAGTGAACAGACAGACACACAGTAACATAATCGGAATAAATCTGTACATTTGACAGGATTTCATGGTATACTCCTAATGATACAGTAAGTTCTATATTATCTGTGTTATATTATAAAGTGGAAATGAAAAGGAAAATTGTGAAATATAAAAAAATGTTGAAAAGACTTTTCTTTTATGATATAATTAGTTAGTCGTGAGTTTAGAATTAGGAGGTGGAAATCGTGACCGTTTTAAATACGATTTTAACTATTGTATTTATTATACTGAGTATTGTAATTACAGTGATTATCTTAATGCAGGAGGGTAAATCTGCAGGTCTTGGCGCGATCGCCGGAGCAGCAGATACTTACTGGGGCAAAAATAAGGGACGTTCCATGGAAGGAATGCTTGTAAAGCTTACAAGAATTTTTGTGATCCTGTTCCTTGTCATTGCAATGGTTCTGAATTTGGGAATCTGGTAGAAACCGGAAGCTGTCGATTACATCGGCAGCTTTTTTCATTATATAAGGAGAAGATCTGGGTATGGACGCAAAGTATGAACAGCGGAAAAAAATGATATATGACTTTATGTGTGATGATATGTATGTTCCGATGAAAATCAAGGAACTGGCGATCGTCCTCGGAGTGAAGAAGGATCAGCGCCCACAGCTGGAACAGATATTAAATGAACTGATGACAGAAGGGCGCATTGTCTGTTCAAAGAGAGGAAAGTTCAGCAAATCCGAAGAGAAAAAGATCACAGGCACGTTCCAGGCACATCCGAAAGGATTCGGATTTGTCAGCGTGGAGGGGGAAAAGGAAGATATCTTTATTCCGGAATCCGAGACCAATGGTGCGATGCATATGGATACGGTAGAGATTTCCGTATCACCTGCAGTGACCGGACGCCGCAAGGAGGGAAAGGTGCTGCATGTGCTTGAGAGGGGCATGAAGCAGGTGGTATGCACGTATCAGCTGAATAAAAATTTTGGATTTGCAGTGCCGGATAATCCAAAGTTCGGGTCGGATATTTTTATTCCGCTGGAGCGTTCGAAAGGAGCTGTAAACGGTCATAAAGTCGTTGTTGAAATCACACAGTACGGGAAAAAGGGAAAGAATCCGGAAGGAAAAGTGGTGGAGATTCTCGGGCATATCAATGATCCGGGGGTGGATATCCTTTCTATTGTGCGCGCTTATGGTCTTCCGGTGGAATTTGATCCGAAGGTCATGACGCAGGTAGAGCATGTGGCAAAGCCGGTATCGGAAGCGGATATGGCAGGACGCATGGATCTGCGCGACTGGCAGATGGTGACCATCGATGGCGAAGATGCCAAGGATCTGGATGATGCGGTGTCACTTACCATGGACCATGAAAATTATATTCTGGGTGTGCATATTGCGGATGTGTCCAATTATGTGCAGGAGCACAGTGCTCTTGACACGGAAGCGTTGAAGAGAGGGACTTCTGTATATCTGGTGGACCGGGTGATTCCGATGCTGCCGCATGCCCTGTCAAACGGAATCTGTTCCCTTAACCAGGGGGAAGAGAGGCTGGCACTCAGCTGCATCATGACGGTCAATCCTAAGGGCGAAATTATCGATCACACAATCACAGAGTCCGTTATCTGCGTGGACCGGCGTATGACGTATACCAATGTGAAAAAAATTCTGGCAGACCATGATCCGGAGGTGATGGCGGAATATGAGCCACTGGTTCCGATGTTTGAAAAGATGACAGAACTGGCGGCAATTCTTCGTAAAAAACGTATGAAGCGTGGTTCCATCGACTTTGATTTTCCGGAAACAAAGGTGATTCTGGATAAGAATGGAAATCCGGTAGATATCCGTCCGTATGACCGCAATGTGGCAACGAAACTGATCGAGGATTTTATGCTTGCTGCAAACGAGACGGTGGCAGCCGAATATTACTGGAGAGAACTTCCGTTTGTCTATCGTACGCATGAGCAGCCAGATTCGGAAAAAATACAGAAACTATCCACGTTTATCAATAATTTCGGGTACTCTCTCCACATAGGAAGTGATGAGGTGCATCCGAAAGAACTGCAGAAGCTGCTGGAAAAAATCGACGGAACTTCGGAGGAGCCGCTGATCAGCCGTCTGACCCTTCGCTCGATGAAGCAGGCACGCTATACGGTGGAAAATACCGGGCATTTTGGTCTGGCAGCGGATTGTTACTGCCATTTTACTTCACCGATCCGCCGGTATCCGGATCTGCAGATCCACCGGATTATCAAGGACAGTCTGCGGGGGCGTCTGGGCGAAAAGCGCATTGGCCACTATACGCAGATACTGCCGGAGGTTGCAAAGCATGCCAGTGAGATGGAACGGCGTGCAGATGAGACCGAGCGGGAGACAATTAAGCTGAAAAAAGTGCAGTATATGGAAAACCATATCGGAGAAACCTTTGCCGGTGTTATTTCCGGAGTCGCAGAGTACGGATTTTTCGTGGAGCTGGAAAATACTGTGGAGGGTCTGGTACGTGTGACTTCCCTCACCGATGATTTTTATCAGTATTATGAAGAAACTTATGAACTGGTGGGAGAAGCAACGAACCGCAGGTTTAAACTGGGGCAGCAGGTGCGTGTGACGGTGGATAACTGTGACCGGATCATGCGGACGATTGATTTTACACTTGCAGATTCTGACGAAAATTGATGGAATTCTTAAAATTTTCAAAATAAAAGCAGCAGTTTATTGCATTTTGCAGGAAAATCATATACACTGAGTTTACAGAACAAAAAGGAGGGAGCCGGGATGGCGAAACAACCGAAGAAGTTAATAGCCAACAATAAAAAAGTCTATCACGATTATTTTCTTGAAGAGACTTTTGAAGCCGGTATCGCTCTTGCTGGAACCGAAGTAAAGTCCATGCGCATGGGCAAGTGCAGCATCAAGGAATCCTTTATCCATATTGAAAATGGGGAGGTGATCCTCTATGGTATGCATATCAGCCCATATGAGAAGGGAAATATTTTCAACAAAGATCCGCTCCGGCCGCGCAAGCTTCTGATGCACAAGAAAGAGATTCAGAAGATGGTCGGTAAGATCGCGCAGAAAGGATACACGATTGTTCCAGTGGAAGTATACTTCAAAGGAAGTCTTGTAAAAGTGCAGGTTGCTCTGGCAAAAGGAAAGAAGCTTTACGATAAGCGTCAGGACATTGCCAAAAAAGACCAGCGGCGGGAAGCCGAACGGGATTTCAAAGTGCGGAATCTTGGATAGGTGTTTCGCAAAAAACAGGCGGGAGGCAAGAGTTATATTTTTGCTCCGCAAAAACATAACAGGGGCTAGTAATGGTTTCGACAGGGATCATGCAGCTGGAGAAGCGAGTCGTACGGGATACGTTAAATTCCACAATTAAAATTAAACGCTGAAGATAATTTAGCATACGCTGCCTAATGGCAGCAGTCTGACCTAGGGCACTCACACTTTAGGATCCAGGCTTCGACTCTGTGAGAAACGACGCAGGCTAAGCTTTGCACCTGTGGGCGTATCATGAAGCTACTAAAACCGCAAGGATGTTTGTTTTCGTGTGGCGGAGGGAATGTCAAAGAATAAACTACACTCGTAGAAGGACAGGGAATTGGTTTTTGGACACGGGTTCGACTCCCGTCTAGTCCACTAAAAAAGGTGCTTAAATAAGCACCTTTTTATTTTAACAATTCCGTGATATTGATTACAAGATTATCATAAATACATACCTGTATATCATCATCAAAACGGTATTGATCTGACTTTTCTGGGGAATCCGGTTTGGCGGTGCCAAATGAAATTATAGCATAATATCGTGAGTGTTATTTTAGTGGAAAAATTACGAAAAAAGTGATAGCATGATAACATAGAAAATAACCAAAGATGAAGGAGAAGAAATGTTTCGACTGGTGGCAGATATTACAGAATTAAATATTGATCAGGTAAAGCTTCCGAAGATTCCGGGACTGGGTATGCTTATGAAGCTTCCAAATAAACAAAAAATTTCCATGATTGTCAGTGTTTTGAATGCGCAGAAAGGCCAGTTCCTTCCAAAATGGCAGGAGGCAGTGAATCAGAAGTGGGGGCAGTTGCAACTTTTGGATTATCAGGTGGAACAGCCGGGGGACGGAAGCTGTCTGGCGCGCATCCGGATCGATGTGGGAAATGCGGATTACGATAAAGCGATTGATTCGGTCATTCCGCATGTGTTTCAGGAAAAGGATGCCCATACGGTGCTCGGTGGGGATTATGCCGGATCTGGAAACCTGCAGGAAGTGATGCAGTTTATGCACAATGTACCGACGGCGGCAAAGAAGGAATTTTACATTGTAAAGACATTAAGCGTGGAAAAGGAAACAATTGCAAGAAACTTTGAAAACAGTGCGGCTTCCCAGGGAGTGGTACTTCGAATTGGAAGTCTGCGTTTTTTCCTGAAACAATCCTAAAAAGGCAAAGGAACAAAAGATGTTAGGAAATACAAAAGGTAAAATGATTAATCAGTATGTGCCGGATTATGTACTCTATGATCTTGAGACAACCGGTACTTCGAGTAAATATGACGAGGTTATTGAAATTTCGGCTGTCAAAGTAAAAAACGGCGTGGTTACAGAAGAGTTCAGTCAGCTTGTGAATCCGGGCAGACCGATTCCCAGCGCGGCAAGTGCAGTAAATCATATCACGGATGATATGGTGGCGTTTGCACCAATGTTTGATTCCGTATTGCAGCAATTTCTTGCTTTTATCGGAGATGATGTGCTGGCAGGACATAATATCAATCGTTTTGATATGAAATTTTTGTATCGTGATTGTGAACGGTATTTCGGTCAGACACTAACCAACGATTACATTGACACACTGAAACTGGCACGGCTCTGTCTGCCGGAACTTTCGCATCATCGTCTGGGGGATCTGGCACAATATTACGGGATTTCCACGGCCGGGGCACACCGTGCATTAAACGACTGCCGCATGAACCAGCAGGTTTTTGAAAAGCTGGCAAAGGAGCTGGATGGGACTACCGGGCGCAGGATGGAAATAAAAAATTGTCCGGTGTGTGGGCAGCCGCTGAAAAAACGAAACGGAAGGTTCGGAGAGTTTTGGGGATGTACGGGATTTCCGACATGCAGATATACAGAAAATATATGATATATGACGGAAAAACCGTAAGGAGGAGTGTATGAAAACAAGGGAAGAGGCGCTGGCATATGCATTGTCTTTTCCGAAAACCTATCAGGAGGCGCCGTTTCATGATAATAACTGGCAGCTTGTGCGGGTAGAGGGAAGCAAAAAGGCTTTTTTGTGGACCTATGAGAGGGAAGGATACATTAATTTAAATGTGAAAGCGGATCCGCAGTGGCGTGATTTCTGGAGAAGTACCTATGCATCTGTCATTCCGGGATGGCATCAGAATAAAGATCATTGGAATACCATTATTCTGGATGGTACCGTTCCGGAGCAGGAAATCCAGCGTATGATTGCGGAAAGCTATGATCTGGTTACGGACAGTCCGACCAGACGGATTTATGAAGCGGTTAAAAAAATTCCGCGCGGAAAAGTGGCAACATATGGACAGGTTGCGGAGATGGCCGGAAATAAAAAGATGGCACGCGCCGTGGGAAATGCATTGCATAAAAATCCGGATCCGGAGAAGATTCCCTGTTATCGTGTGGTGAACGCAAAGGGAGAATTAGCTGGAGAATTTGCGTTTGGTGGAGAAGGTGCGCAGGCAAAGCTGTTGCAGGCGGATGGAATTGCAGTTGTCGATGGACGTGTTGATTTAAAAATCTATGGTATATAAGTCGTTGTTTTGCTGCGTGTTCCGTTCCTCTTGCAAAAATCAAAAGCCTCAGACCATGCCGTGAATCACCAATTTAGAAAAAATTAAGAAAATTGTTAGCAGACATGCTTGACGAGTGCTAAAAACAATGCTATAACAAAACTGAAGCAAAGATATAAGTACGTCTTAGTGGAAAATGCTCTGACTGAGATGGAATGACAGGAAGTGCATTTTAGAAAGCAGTTCCTGTTTTTGTGATTGGTGAGGTGATAATTATGGCAGCAAAAAGAGATTTTTACGAAGTTTTGGGAATAGATAAAAATGCAGACGAAGCAACGATTAAAAAGGCATATCGAAAACTTGCCAAAAAATATCATCCGGATATGAATAAAGGAAATCCAAATGCGGAAAAGATTTTTCAGGAAGTAACGGAAGCTTACGAAGTGTTAGGAGATCCGAAGAAGCGGAAATTGTATGATGAGTACGGTCCGATTTCGCTGGAGGCAGGTTTTGATCCGGAGAAGATGAAACAGGCACAGTACGGGAATCCATTTGGAAATGGAGGATTTTATCAGTCGTATTCTTCCGGAGAACCGGGCAGCGGATATCAGGAGTTCCATTTTGATGGTTCTTCCGATATGGATGATATTCTTGACAAATTGTTTGGAAAAAAAGGTGGATTCCACGGAACCGGAGGTTTTGGCGGAAGAAGCGGATTTGGAAGTACTGGAGAATTTGGCAGTGGTTTTGGCGGAGTACATGAGGAAAGAGGGCAAAATATCGAGACGGAAGTACCGATCAGCTTTGAAGAAGCGGTATTTGGCTGTGATAAAAGGTTTACGCTTTCTTCCAGTGACGGAAAGAGCCAGAACTTTGAAGTGCATATTCCGGCAGGCATTGCAAACGGGCAGTCTGTGCGTCTGAAAGGGAAAGGACAGAAAGGGTACAATGGAAAGGATGGAGATCTGCTGATCAAAGTCAAAGTCGGAGAAAAATCTGGTTACGAGCGAAAAGGCCAGGATGTTTATACGACGGTGAAAATTCCGTATACAACAGCTGTGCTCGGAGGAGAGATAAAGATCCATACGTTGTATGGAGATGTTGTCTGTAAGATTAAACCGGGTACACAGTCTGGGGCAAAAATCCGATTGAAAGGAAAGGGCGTAGCAGCCATGAATAATCCGGCAGTTCACGGAGATGAATATGCCCAGGTGCAGATAGAGGTTCCGACACATTTGTCGCAGACTGCAAAAGAAAAATTACAGGAATATGCACGGGCATGCAGCTGAATGTGAGGTTACTGTTCGCAGGGTAACCTGTGAACAGTAACATGTGAGTGAATAGTAACGATGAAATAACAGAAGATCCCTTGACAAGAGGAACTTTCCATGCTTAAATAAATTTAGTTATATGACTGACGGATAAGTGGAAGAACCACGTGGAGTATAACAAGAGATATAAAGGTGACAGATCCAAAGATTGCACCGCAGATAGGGCGATACATCACAGATGTACCGCAGATAAGGCGATGCTTCAGAGAAGCACCGCAGGGGCCGACCGTCTGGGCACCGCACATTGCAGGGAAATACATGAAATATGTATTTGATTGAAATGTGGGTTCCCGGATGTGTCGGTTTTTATTTATTTTAGGCGTATTTGCGAAAGGAGAAACAAATGCAGAAGGTAGCACTCAGTAAAGAATTAGGCGCAACAACATATCCGGGACGTGGTATTGTGATCGGACGTTCTAAGGATGGAAAGAAGGCGGTAACTGCTTATTTTATTATGGGAAGAAGCGCAAACAGCCGTAATCGTGTATTTGTAGAGGATGGCGAAGGTATCCGTACACAGGCATTTGATCCGTCAAAGCTGGAAGATCCGAGCCTGATCATTTACGCACCGGTTCGAGTACTTGGCAACAAGACGATTGTGACAAACGGAGATCAGACCGATACGATTTATGAGCTGATGGATAAGCAGCAGACATTTGAGCAGGCGCTGCGCACCAGAGAATTTGAGCCGGACGCACCAAATTATACTCCACGTATTTCCGGTATCATGCACATTGATAAGGGGGAGTTCAATTATGCGATGTCTATCTTAAAGAGCAACAACGGAAATCCGGATGCATGCAACCGTTACACGTTTGCATACAGCAACCCGGTTGCCGGAGAGGGACATTTTATCCATACTTATATGGGAGACGGAAATCCACTGCCAAGTTTCGAGGGTGAACCAACCTGGGTTGATATTGATGGAGATATCGATACGTTTACGAAAATGGTATGGGAGAATTTAAATGAGGATAATAAAGTTTCCCTGTTTGTACGTTTTATTGACATTGAGACCGGAAACTATGAGTCAAGAATTGTAAACAAGAATAAATAAAAATAAATAAGAGCGGATTGTTGAAAAAGGAGAAAATCATGCAGGAATATGAATTAAAATACGGATGTAACCCAAATCAGAAACCGGCCAGAATCTATATGGCAGATGGCAAAGAACTGCCGATTAAGGTGCTCTGCGGAAGAGCCGGATATATCAATTTTCTGGATGCTTTTAATGGATGGCAGCTGGTAAAGGAATTAAAGAAGGCAACCGGACTTCCGGCAGCAACTTCTTTCAAACATGTTTCCCCGGCTGGTGCAGCGGTAGGACTTCCGCTGTCTGACGTGGAAAAGAAAATTTACTGGGTCGATGATATGGATATTGAGTTTACACCGCTTGCAAATGCTTATATCCGTGCCAGAGGTGCAGACCGTATGTCTTCATTCGGAGATTTTATTTCCCTGTCAGACATCTGTGATGCAGCAACAGCAAAGGTCATCAAGCGCGAGGTTTCCGATGGTGTGATTGCTCCGGGATATACGGAGGAAGCCTTGGAAATTTTAAAGCAGAAAAAGAAGGGCAATTACTGTGTAATCGAGATTGATCCGGCATACGAGCCGGCTCCGATCGAGCATAAGGATGTATTTGGTATCACATTCGAGCAGGGAAGAAATGAACTTCATATCGGAGATGATTTCTTTGACAACATCGTGACAGAAAACAAAGAACTGCCAGAGCAGGCAAAGATTGATCTGGCAATTTCCATGATCACTTTAAAGTATACACAGTCTAACTCTGTATGTTATGTCAAGGGCGGACAGGCAATCGGTATCGGAGCAGGACAGCAGTCCCGTATCCATTGTACCCGTCTGGCTGGTTCGAAGGCAGATAACTGGTGGCTGCGCCAGTCTCCACAGGTTTTAGGACTGCAGTTTGTTGACGGTATCAAGCGTGCGGACCGTGACAATGCCATTGATCTGTACATGGGTGAGGATTATATGGATGTCCTTGCAGATGGTGCATGGGAGAAGATTTTTAAGGTAAAACCGGCGGTATTTACCGCAGAAGAGAAGCGTGCATGGCTGGATAAAAATACCGATGTGGCATTGGGATCGGATGCATTCTTCCCATTTGGCGACAATATTGAGCGCGCACACAAAAGCGGCGTAAAGTATGTGGCAGAGCCGGGCGGATCGGTACGTGATGACAATGTGATCGAGACATGTAATAAATACGGTATGGTTATGAGCTTTACTGGAATCCGTTTATTCCATCACTAATTTCAAAGGGACGGGATACGGACATGCGGAATCTGTTCGTAGGATCATAAACTCTAAAATCCAAACACAAAACAGCCATTTGGAAATATCCAAATGGCTGTTTTTGTGTTTGGATGATGAAAAATAAATGAATTTGCGCAAATTGTGGGTTCTATATGCATGAAAAATATACTAAAAGATACGAAAAATATTGAAAATTACACGAAACAACCGATTGCGCAAATAAAAAAGAATATGCTTGGAATTGTGAAAAGTGTGCAAAAAAGAAAGCGAAATATATCAAAATTATACATTGACACTGTGGGACTCTCTTGTTATACTAGAACCATAGAACAACCGATTGCGCAAAAGCGCAGTCCAGAAATAAAATACATCTAGCGGAGGGAGAACGAGATGGACAAATTTATTGTAAACATCATCCATCGCCCGGAGATGGTTCCAGAGTATTCTGCAACCGTGACCGGACAGGGAAAGGAAGAGGATATCGGAGATAAGGCTTTACTTACAGAGTCTCTCGATATTTTCAAGACACAGCAGAGACTGGCACATGAGAATGGCCTGAAAGTTACCATTCAGATGACATATGCTTCTTTGTTTAACGATGAAGCGGTTGAGATCGCAAAACATGATCATGAAGTCTATGGAGACGAAATCGCACTTTCCCTTTTGGGACTGCCTTGCGAAGAGTTCCGTGAGAAATATAAGACAAAAGATTTCTGTATCTGGATGTTTTCCATGGAAGACAAGAAGGCAATCGTTAATGATGTGTTCGAGAAATTCCATGATCGTTTCGGCTTTTACCCGGAGTCAACCGGTTCCTACTATATGGACGCAGAGCTGATCAATTATGTGAAGGAAGCTTACCCGTCTGTGAAGTGTGCGGTAGCTACCTGCTGGGAGGAAGGCCCGAAAGCATATCATACCTGTAACAACTCCTGGTATACACTTTTCGATGGCGGCCCATGGGCACCATGGATTCCATCCAAGCAGAATACACATGCGCCGGCAGCAAATCAGGCAGAGGACAGTGGAATCGTAGCTATCCCACACCTTTCCCGTGACCTGATTGCATGTTATGACGGAAACGGATCAAACTTCGGTACACATCCACAGAACGTGCTTCGCGGTATGATTTATGATACAAAGACCTGGGAGTATCCGTATCTGTATAACCTGATCGATCAGTATCGTGATCTGGAAAAATACAACAATGGATATGCTTACAACATGATGTTTGTCGGACCAGGCTGGATGAACAAGATGGGCCGCTGGGAGGCTCCATATGATCTGCTGTTAAAGTCATACAGTGACGGATGTAAGTATTACGGAGATTTGAAGAAAGAGGGCAAGCTGGTAGATATGACCATGTCCGAGTTCGCAGATCACTACAGAAAGAAGAAAGGCATTACCGACGAGAAACGTTATACAGAGCCGGAATGTGCCCTTTGGAGAGATATTTTATACGGATCTGACAAGCAGCTGTTCTGGTATTGCGATCCGTTTATGAGAGCCTGTGTTAATATGGATCAGGGTGGTGCGATTGTTGACCTTCGTCCATATGTTGCAAAATTAAACTGGCCGGTTGGTATCGGAACACCTCATGTACAGGATGCTTCTTATCCATTCCTGATTCAGGAGAAGTATCGTGCCGGATACTTTACACATTACGCAGGAGAAGGAACAGTCAGAAGTGCAAAGCTCTGCTACAAGGGTGAGGAAGTAGATCTGTGCCTCTGCCCGACACATGCACATTTCTCACAGGAAGGCAATACCAGAATTCTGACACTGGACCCGGTAACCATCGAGTTTAACGGACTGACAGTAAAATTACAGACAAAGGAATATTTTGAGGAAGGTTCTTCTAAGATCAAGATCGAAAGAAATATTCTCGAGATGAGTGATCCTGATGCAGAGGTTACCATTGATGAGTACATGGTAGCATGCTACGGAACCACAGAGTATCCGGAAGATATGACATCTGTCGTATTAAAATGCGAAGGTGCAGATGAAAAGACCATTCACTATGCATACAAGTGCCGCAGTGAAGTCCTGGCAGGAGCAACTGCAGTCAGCGCAGTAGTGCCTCCAATCGACACCAAAGTTTCCCTGACTGCTTCTTCTACAGACGCAGAAGGATACATTGAGGAAGGATATGCATTCTCACCAATGTTTAAACTTGGATATAAGAAGACTATTACAGACAAGGAGGTATTTGCAACATGGCTCAACTTGGAAAAGGCAAATTAAATTACAGATGTCCGTCCTGCTTTATGAGAGACCTCGACATCGATATGTTTTACAATAAAGATACAAAGATTTACAGTTGTATCCGCTGCCAGTACAGAGGTACGGAGGAAGACGTTTTAGCGAAAAATGAGATGGTTCGATTCCGTTATGGGGCAATGCATAAGAGATTCGACAAGTTTGATTTCGACTAAAAAGAACGTGCGGCAGCTGCCGCACGTTTTTAATATCAGGGTATAACTTTCAGGGAGTATAATATGCCTATGGGACGAAAACAAAAAGAAACCGTGGAACTGCGTCTTTATGAAATTCCACAGGGAGAACCGGTACTTGCTTTGTTGGGAGAGGAGTGGAACCGGGTATACGGACATGACAATTTTTATCTGCATTTCCATAACCTTATGGAGATTGGAATTTGCAGAAAAGGGGAAGGGGAGCTTATTATAAATGAACACACGTATACCTACCGGACAAATTCTGTTACCCTGATTCCACCGAATATTCCGCATACAACGATCAGTAATGGAATGACCAGAAATTCCTGGGAATTTTTATATGTGGATGTCAACCATGTCATGGAGGAACTGTATGGTGACCGGATTGCACAAAAAAATGAGGCTATTGAACTGGTACGCAGATCGGCACATTTGCTGCATGGAAGCGAGTATCCGGAGATTGCAGAGATCGTCAATGCCATCATCCGGGAAGAAAAAAAGCAGAGTCCGTATTATCGTCAGGTGATCACAAGTTATCTGCATGCGCTGGTGTATGAGATGTTTCGTCTGAATGAAGTACAGACACAGACGAGACTTGAGGCGGCAGGAAGCGGAACAATGCGGCAGATCGCAGATGCACTCACGTTTGTCAATGACCATTATCAGGAAGAGGTAAAAGTGTGCACCCTTGCGCAGGTCTGTGGGATGAGTGAGACATCTTTCCGGAAAGTGTTTGAAGAATATGTGCATATGCTGCCGATGGAATATGTGAATCTGGTGCGTGTACAATACGCGTGTGAACAGATGAAGCATGGCAATGATTCGATGGATGAGGTTGCCAGAAAGGCAGGATTTTCCACAACTTCCACCTTTAACCGGAATTTTAAAAAATTTTTTAATACGTCGCCATACCAGTGGAAGATCAATCCACAGCGGTATGAGCGGAAATTACAGAACTTTCATATTAACGCATTAAAGGGATGGTAAACGTTTTCGAAGAAAAGGAGAAAAGATGAGCAGATTTATTAAAGGAATGGACCTTTCCACATTGCTTGAGTTAGAGCGCTGTGGGGCAAAATATTATGACCATGGAAAAGAGCGGGATATTTTAGACATCATGAGAGATTATGATGTGGACACAATCCGTCTGCGTCTGTGGAATGACCCGTATTCCGAAACCGGTGAACCGTACGGTGCCGGATGCAATGATCTGGCAGAGACAATTGCCATCGGAAAGAAAGTATCCGATGCGGGATTCGGCGTATTATTAAATTTTCATTACAGTGATTTCTGGGCAGATCCGGGAAAACAGATTAAGCCAAAGGCATGGAAAGATTTTGACGCGGACCAGCTGGAACAGGCAGTTTATGAGTTTACCGGGGATTCTCTGCGCAAAGTACTGGAAGCCGGTGTCAATGTGACAATGATCCAGGTGGGCAACGAAGTGACCAACGGACTGCTCTGGCCGGAGGGATTAAAGCCGAATTATGACAATATTGCAAGATTTATCAGTTCCGGTATCCGGGCATGCCGTGCCGTTAAGCCGGAGATCCCGCTGATGATTCATCTCGACAACGGTGGAAACAATGAGATGTACCGCGACTGGTTCGATCATTATATGGAGCGTGGGGAAGATTTTGATTATATCGGACTTTCCTATTACCCGTTCTGGCATGGCACCCTGCAGATGCTTGAAGACAACATGAACGATATGGCAGCCCGTTACGGGAAGGAACTGATCGTGGCAGAGGTTTCTATGGGATATACCATGGAAGATTACAAGCCGTATGAGAAACTAAAGGACAGTGAGCGAAAGGGATATGCGACAAAGCCGGAACTTGTGGCAAAGATCGAGTATCCGATGACGGTACAGGGACAGGCAGATTTTACGAAGGACTTCTTAAACCGCGTGGCACATGTGCGTGACAACAAAGGTCTGGGATTTTTCTGGTGGGAGCCTGCATGGATTCCGGTACACGGAAGCGGCTGGGCAACGCCGGCATCTTTAAAGTATATGAATGATCCGGGACCATGTGGCAATGAGTGGGCAAATCAGGCATTGTTTGACTACGATGGAAATGTCCTTCCGGCACTGGAAGTGATTCGCGATTTTAGAAAATAAGATATGTAAAAATGTTGCATGAAGGAAGGGGAATGTTGCAAGTTGCGCAAAGCATATTGCAAAGAATTCCCCTTTATGTATAATGGAATTATCAAGAAAACGAACCGTTGCACCAAGCAGCGGATGAACATGCAGAAAGGGAGAGAACAATGATTCAGAATGATGTATTAGCAAAGTTTAAAGAGATCTTTGGCGATGAGGGGGACATCAGAGTATATTTTGCACCGGGACGTGTGAATCTGATCGGTGAGCATACCGATTACAATGGCGGACACGTATTTCCATGTGCACTTACTATTGGAACATACATGGCAGCAAGAAAGAGAACCGACCGGAAACTGTGTTTTTATTCCATGAACTTCGATGAGCTGGGTGTGATCGAAAGTTCTCTGGATGCATTTACTCCGGACCCGGATGGATTGTGGACCAACTATCCGATGGGTGTTATGTGGGCATTTGAAGGACGTGGCATGAAACTGGAAACCGGTCTGGATATTGCATTATTCGGAAATATTCCAAACGGTTCCGGACTTTCTTCTTCCGCATCCTTAGAAGTGGTTACCGGATATATGTTAAAGGATCTGTATGGTTTTGATGTGACCAATCAGGATCTGGCTCTGATCGGACAGTATTCCGAGAACAATTACAATGGCTGCAACTGTGGAATTATGGATCAGTTTGCATCTGCCATGGGTAAAAAGGACAATGCAATTTTCCTTGATACTTCGGATCTTTCTTTTGAATATGCACCAATCGTACTTGACGGGGCAAAAATTGTCGTCACCAACAGTATGGTAAAACACAGCCTGGTTACTTCCGCATACAATGACCGCAGAAATGAGAGTGCACAGGCACTGAAGGATCTGCAGACCGTTGTGGATATCAAAACGCTTGGAGATCTGACGGATGAGCAGTTTGAGCAGTACAAGGGAGCCATTAAGGATGAAGTTGCCAGAAAGAGAGGCAAACATGCGGTTTACGAGAATCAGCGTACAATCGCAGCAGTCAGGGCTCTGAAGGAAAACGATATTGAAACATTCGGAAAACTTATGAATGCTTCCCATGTTTCCCTGCGTGACGATTATGAGACCTCCTGTCCGGAAGTGGATGTACTTGTGGATGAAGCATGGAAGATTCCTGGTGTGATCGGTTCCCGTATCACCGGAGGCGGATTCGGTGGATGCACGGTCAGTATCGTAAAGGATGCATCCGTGGACGAATTCAAGGAGAAGCTGACAAAGGCATATGAGGAAAAAGTCGGAAAGACACCGGAATTTTATGTGGTTTCCATCGGAGATGGCCCAAGCCGTCTGATTTAAGAACGTATTACATAGGGTAAATGTGTGCGGAGCTGATTGGAACCGCATTTGCCGACAGGCTTTATAAAAAGGAGTACGAGATGATTCAGGAGAACATTTTAGAGTTAGTAAAATATGGTCTGAGCACCGGACTGGTAGATCCGGAGGACAAAGTATATACCATTAACCGCCTGCTGGAGCTTTTTCAGGTAGACGAAATCGAGGATGCGGTATTTGAAAAGGTGGAAAATCTTCCGGCATGGACACAGGAAGAGGCAGAAGGAAAACTTGAGGGAATCCTTGCAGAAATGATGGATTATGCATATGAGAATGGTCTCATGGCAGAAAACAGTATTGTATACAAAGATTTGTTTGATACAAAAATTATGGGATGTCTGGTACCGGAACCAAGCAGTGTCCGCAAGACGTTCCGTGATCTGTATGAGCATACCTCACCGCTTGCCGCAACGGATTATTTTTACAAATTAAGCTGTGACAGCAATTATATCAGAAGACAGCGTATCAAAAAAGACCGCAAGTGGACAACCGACACCGAGTTTGGAACACTGGATATCACCATCAATCTGTCCAAACCGGAGAAAGATCCAAAAGCCATTGCGGCAGCAAAAAATGCAAAGCAGAGCGCGTATCCGAAGTGCCAGCTCTGTAAGGAAAATGAGGGATATGCAGGACGTGTCAACCATCCGGCACGCCAGAACCACCGCATCATTCCACTGACGATTAACAACAGTGACTGGTTTTTCCAGTATTCTCCATATGTATATTACAATGAGCACTGCATCGTGTTCAATTCCAAGCATACGCCAATGAAAATCGAGCGTGCAACGTTTGGAAAACTTCTGGATTTTGTGACACAGTTTCCACATTATTTTGTAGGTTCCAATGCAGACCTGCCGATCGTTGGAGGTTCCATCTTAAGTCATGATCATTTCCAGGGTGGACATTATACATTTGCCATGGCAAAAGCACCGATTGAAAAAGAACTTCAGTTTGAGGGATTTTCCGATGTGAAAGCAGGAATCGTGAAATGGCCGATGTCTGTCATCCGTATCAGCGGACCGGACAAGGAGCGTCTGATTGAACTGGCAGACAAGATTCTCTTAACCTGGAGAGGCTATACCGATGAGGATGCATTCATCTATGCCGAGACAGACGGAGAGCCACACAATACGATCACACCGATTGCACGCAGACGTGGAGATGATTTTGAACTGGATCTGGTACTGCGCAACAACATCACGACCGGGGAGCATCCGCTGGGTGTCTATCATCCACATGCAAAACTGCATCATATCAAAAAAGAGAACATCGGTCTCATCGAGGTTATGGGACTTGCGGTACTGCCTGCCCGCCTGAAAGATGAGATGGCAGAGCTTGCCGATGCACTGGTAAATGGTACAGACTTACGTGCAACAGAAACACTTGCTTCCCATGCAGAATGGGCAGAAGGTTTCCTTCCGAAGTATGATAAGATCACAAAAGACAATGTGATGGATATTCTGCATGAGGAAATCGGTCTGGTGTTCAATGAAGTGCTGCAGGATGCCGGCGTGTATAAATGTACACCGGAGGGACGTAAGGCGTTCGAACGTTTTATTGCGGCTGTTTAATTACTTTCTTAGGCAGAGGTTATCCATTGAGGGAGTGTTTTAAATATAGGTTTTCTCAATGTGACGGAAGAAGGCGTATATTCTCTTTCTCCAGAAAAATTTACAAGTCAGCTCTGGCGTTGATTTCAGGTTCTTTGCGTAACATTTTTTATATTATGCAATTAGCTTTATTCAGTGAGTGCCAGAGCAAGTTGTAAATTTATTCTTCCGAAAGAAATATACGCCTTCTTCCTGTTGGTTTAGGAAAAGATAATTTGTAAAATATGCTGGTATCTATACAAAGAAAATTTGTATAAAAGATACCGTTATGGTATCTATACACTTAAAATGTAACATATCAATAGATCCCATTTACAGAATTTGTGAAAATAGTTCTTTCACTTATCTTTTTTCCAATCAACAGGAAGAAGGGGGACATTTCTTTCGGAAGAACAAATTTGCAACTGCGCCGTAGTTCCATCACATAACGCTAATGGCATTAAAGTAAAATTTTTCAAAAAAGAACCTGAAATCAAAATCGGCGCTGCTTTGCAAATTTTTCTGGAGAAAGAGAATGTCCCCCTTCTTCCGTCGCATCAAGAAAACTTATATTTATACCTGTTATTTATTGGCAAGCCCCCGCATAAGTTTCTTCCGGCAATGAAAGAACGCCGGAAGCAGGAAACAATCCGCAAACAGCCATGCCAGCGGACTGGCAAAACATGCAGCCGTAAATCCGAAGATCGGTACAAAGATCAGACCGATCAATGCGCGGGCAATCATCTCAAATACACCGGCAAATACAGCAAAGCCGGAAAAGCCCATTCCCTGGATAAGAAAACGAACAATATTGACCAGCGACAGAAGCATATAAAAGCAGGTGTTGGTGATCAGAAATTGTCTGGCCTGTGCGACAACCTGTGTGATATTGGCACTGTCCGAAGGAGCTATAAACAGATAGATCAGTGGACGTGCAAGGAAAATGATGACAACAAGGATCGCTGCGGAGTAAACTGCGGCAAGAATGATGGCGGATTTCATACCGCTTGCCAGACGATCGTATTTTCCGGCACCCACGTTTTGTCCACCATAAGTTGCCATCGTAGAACCGAGTGCGTCAAATGGGCACACCATAAACATCGAAATACGGCTGCCGGCCGTCATGGCTGCCACGGCACCGGAACCTAAGGTGTTGACAGAAGTCTGCAGAATGACGCTTCCGATGGCGGTAATGGAATACTGCAGACCCATAGGAAGTCCCATAATCAGAAGATTTCTTACATAGGAAGCATCCAGTACCCAGTCGGAGCGCTTCAGGTGCAGAATGTCAAATTTCCGGATGATCACGAAAAGACACAGCACACCGGAAACCGCCTGCGATAAAACGGTAGCAAATGCGGCACCAAAAACTCCCCAGTGCAGACAGATGATAAAGAACAGATCCAGTCCGATATTTAAGACAGCCGCAACGATCAGAAAAATGACCGGCGTGATGGAATCCCCCAGAGAACGCAGGTAGGAGGAGAGTATATTATAAAGGATGGTGGCTGGTATGCCGGCAAAAATAACAACAATATAATTGTAGGACAGGTCGATAATATCGGAAGGTGTCTGCATCAGCACCAGAATCTGCCGACAGAAAATGACGGTCAGTGCCGTGAGAACACCGCCGATGAGAACCGACAGAATGGCGGAATTACCGACATATTTGCGCACGCCGTCATAGTCGCGCGCACCGAACCGCTGGGCAACCGGCAGACCGAAACCGTTGCAGATTCCCTGACAGAATCCTATGATCAGAAAATTGATACTTCCGGTTGCCCCAACTGCAGCAAGTGCCGTCACGCCGAGATAGCGGCCGACAATGATGGTGTCCATGAGACTGTAAAACTGTTGAAACAGCATACCGAACAGAAGCGGTACGGCGAAACCGAGAATCAGTTTCATAGGGGAACCGCTGGTCAATTCTTTTGTTGTACTTCTTGCCATAATGATTTACTCCTTTTATATTTTAAACAAAACTGCAAATGCTAGGATATTTTATCACGATTGTGTAAAACTACAAGAGGAAAAAATGCTGAAATTTCATTTTTTTTGCGTTTTTTTTGCCGCGTCAATTCTTTACATTTGAGGAAGAATGCGGTAGAGTGGTAAGTGACTGTAATATTGTACATATAAAGGAGATTAAAGTTGAAAAACTGGGAAAAAAATATACGTAAGGTTGTTCCCTATACACCGGGAGAGCAGCCAAAGAAATCACAGATCATCAAGTTAAATACCAATGAAAATCCATATCCGCCGGCACCGGGGGTAAAGGAAGCATTGGCACATTTTCATACGGATGATCTGCGGCTGTATCCGGATCCGGTTGTGACGGATCTGGTGGATGGGATTGCACAATTCTATCAGGTAGACCCTTCGCAGGTCTTTGTCGGTGTCGGGTCGGATGATGTGCTTGCAATGCTGTTTATGACCTTCTTTAATTCAAAGAAGCCGATTCTGTTTCCGGATATTACCTATTCCTTTTATGACGTGTGGGCAGAAATGCTTCGCATTCCGTATACACAGATTCCGCTGGATGATGCATTCCGCCTGAATCCTTCAGACTATAAATGTGAAAATGGTGGAATTGTATTCCCAAATCCGAATGCGCCGACCGGGGAACTTCTTCCGGTATCTGCCATCGAGGAGATCATTCAGGCAAATCCGGATGTGATTGTGATCGTGGATGAGGCATATATTGACTTTGGAGGAGAGAGTGCCCTGCCTCTGATTGATAAATACGATAATGTAATTGTGGTACAGACATTTTCCAAGTCACGTTCTCTGGCGGGGTCGAGGATTGGCTTTGCCATCAGTAATCCGACACTGATTAAATATTTAAATGATGTGAAGTATTCCTTCAATTCATACACGATGGATCGTATCACCATTGCTTTGGGAACGGCATCTATCCGTGACCGGGCATATTTTGAGCAGACGACAGAGAAAATCATAAAGACAAGAGAGTGGACCAAAGAGCAGCTTCGGGCACTCGGGTTCGTATTTGGTGATTCCAAAAGCAACTTTATTTTTGCCATGCATCCGGATGTTTCCGGTGTGGAACTGTTTGAAGCACTGAAGAAAAATGATATTTATGTGCGGCATTTTGGCAAGCCGGCACGGATCAACGAATATCTGCGTATCACAATCGGTACGGATGAGCAGATGCATAAACTGATCGATTTTCTGAAAAAATATTTAAATAAATAAAGCGAGGATTTTTTATGTTGACAAAATACTTGTGGGTATTTTTTGTTTCCATGGTACCACTGGTGGAACTGCGCGGTTCCATTATTATTTCGCAGGGACTGCAGCTGCCGGTACTTTCTTCTTATATTGTGGCAATTATCGGAAATATGCTGCCGGTGCCGGTGATTTATCTGTTTGCACGGAAAGTTCTGGTATGGGGAGCGGATAAACCGGTGATTGGAAAGTTTTTTTCCTGGTGTCTGGAGAAGGGAGAAAAGGGCGGAAAGAAATTACAGGAAAAAGCAGGCCGGGGGCTGTTTATCGCACTGCTCCTGTTTGTAGGAATTCCGCTTCCGGGAACCGGTGCATGGACAGGAACACTGGCGGCCAGTATTCTGGACATGGATTTTAAATCAACAATTATCGCCGTCATGCTCGGGGTTCTGCTTGCAGGAATTATTATGATGGTGCTCAGTGTGGCAGGATTCGGCATGTTTTTGAAATAACCAAGGAAGTAATTAATCAATGAAAGACAAGAAAAAAACCAAGACGATTCCGCGTCAGGTGCGCTGGGATAAGCTTGATAATACAGCACATCTTTTCCCGTCCATTGCGGGGGAGAGTATGACAAACGTGTACCGGATCAGTGTGACCTTAAAAGAAGAGGTTCAGGTGGAATTTCTGCAGCAGGCGCTGGACATGATTCTGCCGAAATTCGATGGGTTTAATCTTCGGATGCGCACAGGCGTATTCTGGTATTATTTTGAAGAGAACGGAAAAAAGGCGCCGAAAGTCACGGAAGAGGCGATGTTTCCATGCCGGTTTATCCGGCAGAACAAAAACCGCAATTATCTGTTCCGTGTGACCTATTATAAGTCGAGAATCAATCTGGAAGTGTTTCATGTACTGACCGATGGCATGGGAGGCATTAATTTCCTCCGGGAGCTGACGTATCAGTATCTGCGTCTGGTGCATCCGGAACTGGCGGAAAAAGAAGGAAACAAACTGAGCGGAGATACCTCTCTCAGCAGGGAGGACAGCTTTGTCCGCAATTACCGCAGCAGCAAGCCAAGCGGATTTAATAAAGAAAAAGCATATCTGATCAAAGAAGATAAACTTCCGGCCGGAGAATTTGGTGTCATGCATGGGCGGATGCCGGTCTCACAGCTGAAAAAGGTAGCACATGGCTATCATGCATCTTTGAATGAATATTTTGTTGCAGTCTTTGTATGGAGTGTGTATAAAGAACTGTTACACGGGATGCCGGGAGGAAAACCGATCCGAATCGCAGTGCCGGTCAATCTGCGGCCGTATTTTGATTCGGATACGACAAAAAACTTTTTTGTTATGGTATCTGCAGAATTCCGTCCACAGAAAGAGTCCTATACGTTTGAGGAAGTACTTGCATGCATACAAAGCAGCCTGCACTCCCAGATCAATAAGGAACATTTAGAGGATCTGTTTTCTTACAGTGTATCCAATCAGAGGAACCTGCTTATGCGTCCGGTGCCGTTATTTTTGAAAAATATTGCCATGCGTATCGTATATGAAAAATCCGCAGTGGCAAATACGACAACGATCACAAACATCGGTAATATCAAGATCAAAGATATTTACCAGCCCTATATAGAAGGTTTTTCGGCTTTTATAGCCATGTCAAAAGGGCAGTATCTGAAAGGAACGATCTGTTCTTACCAGGATACGCTGGTATTTACATTCAGTTCAATCTTTTCCGAGGCTCTGGTACAGAAGGCATTTTTCCGCAAGATTGCGGCGGATGGTGTGGATGTGGAGATTGAGACGAACGGAGTATATTATGAATAAATGCAAAAAATGTAATGTTGTCATATTGGACGATACGGACCGCTGTCCGCTCTGTAAACATGTGCTGGAGTCGGACGGGATACCGGGAGAGAGCCGGTATCCGGATGCCATTGCAACGGCGCGTAAATTCCGGTTTGTGGAGAATCTGGTACTGTTTATCTCCATTGTGGCGGAGTGTCTGCTGATTGCCATCAATTTTCAGGTGGACAGGGAAGTGGCATGGAGCCTTGTAATTGGTATCATTCTTTTATATGGAAATGTGGTGCTTCGCATGGCGATTCTGGGAAAATCCGGATATCTGGCCAAAACCGTCTGTCTGGTACTTCTTGCCATTGTAATGCTTCTTGGAATTGATTATCTGACCGGATACCGGCGCTGGTCGTTAGACTATGTGTTTCCGGGGGGAATCATTGCCATTGATCTGGCGTTGTTTATCCTGATTCTGATAAACCGGAGAAACTGGCAGAGTTATATGATGTCGGAACTGCTGACGATATTGCTGAGCATTGTACCGGTGGTATTACTGCAGATGAGAATCATTCATTTTCCATATCTGGCATGGGGGTCCCTCGGGGTATCGGTATTTTTATTCCTTGGAACACTGATTCTTGGTGATCAGCGTGCACGAACCGAACTGAAACGGAGATTTCATATATGATAGAAAGCGAAGCGAGTGTAAAAGGACGTGTGGTGGCAGAAATGCTGTCACATTTTACCAATGATTTGAAAATCGGAAAAAAAATAAAGAGCGGAGAGCTGCGCAAGCGGATGATAGAGCCGCCATGGATTCCACCGGCAATGTTTAACCTGACAGGAATCAATATGGATCATTTTACGATGAAACTTTTGTCGTTAAAGGAAAATCCAAACACGGATTACGTGATTCTGCAGTTACACGGCGGTGGTTATACGGGAGCTGTGCGCAATGCGTATTATGTGTTTGCAGGATTATATAACGAGCTGAGCCATGGATGCAATGTGCTTACTCCGGATTATCGTGTGGCCCCGGAGAATCCATATCCGGCAGCACTTGAAGATGCATTGGCATCATACCGCTGGCTGCTTTCCAAGGGATATTATGGAGAACAGATTATCCTTGCCGGAGATTCGGCAGGCGGTGGACTGGCGATGGCACTCTGTATGTATTTGCGGGATCATAATATGCCGGTACCGGGAGGAATCATAGCCATGTCTCCGTGGACGGATCTGACGGCCAGCGGGGAGTCTTATGAGACCAATTATGAGAAAGATCCACTGTTTGGAAATACGAAGGAGAGTCTGATTTACCAGAATGATTATCCGGGGGAACATGACCGGATGGACCCGTATATTTCTCCGCTGTTTGGGGATTTCCGGGGATTTCCGCCAATGCTCATACAGGTTGGATCGATTGAGATGCTTCTGAGTGATTCGGTTTCGGTAGCGGCAAAGGCAAGGGAGCAGGGGGTAAAAGTGCGCCTGTCTGTTTATGAAGGGATGTTTCATGTGTTCCAGATGGCATATCTGAATATTCCAGAATCAAAGAAGGCATGGGCAGAAGCCGGCAAATTCATTGATGTGCTGCGCACGGACAGCAGACTGTAAAAATTATTACAAAAATGGCGCGGAATTTTTTCACATATTGCATAAACGCCTAGATACGTCTACATTTCCATGGAGTAAGCCTCCACATGATGTAGAAATATGGGTTGACAATAACACAAGATGTAGTGTAGTCTTGTATTTGTTAATGAAAATATACAAGATATAGGGAGTAATCTCTATATCTTATATTTTGTGTAAACAATCGTTTATAAAGATAGACTTTGAGAGGAAGATGGAACATGAAAATTATTAAGAGAAGCGGAGTCGAGGTATTTTTTGATTCGAATAAGATCGTTGCGGCTGTACAGAAAGCGAATGCATCGGTAATCGATTATGAAAAACTCAGCGATGAGCAGATTCAGGAGATTGCCGATAATGTGGAAGTGGCATGTGAAAACATGAAACGATCTGCCAGCGTGGAGGAAATCCAGGATATGGTAGAGAACCAGCTGATGAACCAGCATGCATTTACGGTTGCCCGTAATTATATTACATACCGTTATAAGAGAGCGCTTGTGCGTAAATCCAATTCTACGGATGAACAGATTCTGTCCCTCTTAGAGTGTAACAATGAGGAAGTAAAACAGGAAAATTCCAATAAAAATCCTACTGTAAACAGTGTACAGAGAGATTATATGGCGGGAGAAGTCAGCAAGGATATCACGAAGAGATTCCTGTTGCCGGAAGATATTGTGGAAGCACATGAAAAAGGACTGATTCATTTCCATGATGCAGATTATTTTGCGCAGCACATGCATAACTGCTGTCTGGTGAACTTAGAGGACATGCTGCAGAATGGTACTGTAATCAGCGAGACCGGAATTGACCGTCCGAGAAGTTTTTCCACGGCCTGCAATATAGCAACACAGGCGATTGCGCAGATTGCAAGTTCGCAGTATGGAGGACAGAGTATTTCACTGTCCCATCTGGCACCGTTCGTACAGGTGAGCCGTGAAAAATTCCGGATACAGGTCCGGACAGAGTTTGAAAAGATCGGGCTGGATCTGGATGAGGAGAAAATCAATAAAGTAGCAGAGATGCGTGTAAGAGAAGAGATCAACCGTGGTGTGCAGATGATCCAGTATCAGGTGATCACGCTTATGACCACAAACGGTCAGGCTCCGTTTATCACGGTGTTTATGTATCTCGACGAAGTGCCGGAGGGACAGACCAGAGATGACCTGGCAGCGATCATTGAGGAGATGCTGCATCAGAGAATCAAGGGAGTAAAGAACGAAAAAGGAGTATTTATTACCCCGGCTTTCCCGAAACTGATTTATGTACTCGAAGAAGATAATATCCATGAGGATTCCAAGTATTTTTATCTGACACGCCTGGCTGCACAGTGTACGGCAAAGCGCATGGTTCCGGATTATATTTCCGAAAAGAAGATGAAAGAACTGAAAGTGGACAAGAACGGGGAAGGACACTGCTATCCATGTATGGGATGCCGCAGTTTTCTTACTCCGTATATTGACCCGGAAACCGGAAAACCGAAATATTACGGACGTTTTAACCAGGGAGTTGTGACGATCAATCTGGTGGATGTGGCATGTTCTTCCGGAAAAGATGAGAAAAAATTCTGGAAGATTCTCGATGAGCGTCTAAAACTGTGCTACCGGGCACTGATGTGCAGACATAAGAGACTTCTTGGCACACCGAGTGATGTGGCTCCGATTCTGTGGCAGAACGGAGCGCTTGCCCGTCTGAAAAAGGGAGAGACGATCGACAAACTTTTATTTGGCGGTTATTCCACCATCTCTTTGGGATATGCGGGATTGTGCGAGTGTACCCGTTATATGACAGGTGTTTCCCATACGGAGCCGGAGACCGGAACACCATTTGCACTGCGTGTCATGCAGCGTCTGAATGATGCCTGTGCAGAGTGGAAAGAAAAGGAAAATATGGATTTCAGTCTGTACGGTACGCCGCTGGAATCCACCACCTATAAATTTGCAAAGTGTCTGCAGAAGCGTTTCGGTATCATAGAGGGCGTAACAGATAAAAATTATATTACGAACAGTTATCATGTGCATGTGACGGAAAATATCAATGCTTTTGATAAACTGAAGTTTGAGTCACAGTTCCAGAAGCTGTCTCCGGGTGGTGCAATCAGCTATGTGGAAGTACCAAATATGCAGGATAATATTGATGCCGTGATTGCCGTCATGAAATACATTTACGATAATATTATGTACGCGGAGCTCAACACGAAGAGTGATTACTGTATGGAATGTGGCTATGACGGTGAGATCAAAATTGTTGAGGAAAAGGACAGCGGAAAACTCGTCTGGGAGTGTCCGAACTGCGGAAACCGTGATCAGGATAAGATGAGTGTTGCACGTCGTACGTGCGGGTATATCGGAACACAGTTCTGGAATCAGGGACGTACACAGGAAATCAAAGAAAGAGTATTACATTTATAAAACATGGAAGAAAACAAACGGAAACAATATGCCCATTTGTATGAACACCATGAGGTAGAAGATCCACAACCCCGGGAAGAGAAAGAAAAACCCATCGGGCCGAGTGGCAGAAACCGCCATCGGCCGATGGTGGAAAAGGTATGCAGACGCATCGCCTTTTCTTTCCTGGCCATGGCGGTTGTTCTGTTACTTGCATTGAATTATTTTCAGATCAAAGAGGCAAAAAAGGAAGCGGTTTTGGAATATATCCGCAAAGAAAAGCAGCAAATGAAAAATCGTGAGACAGAAAAGACGGACCAGCTTGCAATCTTAGACCAATATGATATATTATATAGTATGTATCCGGATCTGGTTGGATGGATCAAAGTTGACGGGACACCAATCGATTATCCGGTGATGCAGGATCATACAGGCGGGGAATATTATCTGAAACACAATTTTGAAGGAAAAGATGATAATAAGGGAAACCCGTTTGTTTCCGCAGATGCCAGCATTGATCCGATGGATCAGAATATTGTGATCTTTGGGCACAACGTAAGTGATGGAAGCCAGTTTGGAGATCTGGATGCCTATCTGGATAAGAAATTTTACAAAAAGCATCCGGTGATTACTTTTGATACGATTTATGAAACTGGACAATATCAGATTGTTGCGGTGGTAAAGACACATGTAAAGGAAAAAGACGAATCCGGATTCCGTTATTACTGGTTTCGGAATTATAAAAACCGGAAAGAGTTTCAGAATCTGCTGGATTTTGTGGAAGAGAACCGTGTGTATGATACAGGGGAGCATCTTATCTATGGAGATACCACAATCATGCTCTCTACCTGTGAATACACGGTAAACAATGGGAGACTCGTAGTCATAGCAAAAAGGATATAGGGCAGAAGATGAAAAAATTAGGGATGATGAAAACGATACTGATGATGGGATGTGCGCTGGCGTTGCTTTTTGCAGCCGTTCCGCAGCCGGTTATGGCGGCGAACAGCCAGATGAATCTGACGGTTGGAACAACCAATGATGCAAAAGCCGGAGATACGGTAACGGTACGTCTGGTCGGAAGCAATAATCCGGGACTTTCGACATTTGCAGCAAGACTGGCATATGACGATTCTGATCTGGAATATGTAGGAACCACATGGGCAAATACGATTTCTTCGGATTCGGGAAATATTGAGCTGGTTTCCCCGGTTACGGAAAATAATCAGCAGGCACTTAATCTTTCGGCAATTTTAAATAAGACTTATTCCCAGAATGAAACCATTGCCACGGTTACCTTTAAGGCGAAAAATGCATATACAACGATGCCGGTTACCCTGACAGTGCGTGAAGTGACGGATGCAAGTTACAATCCGGTTACGGTTACAACGGTTGTGGATGCTTCTGCAGGACAGACACAGAGCCAGTCACAGTCCCAGAGCACTTCCCAGAGTCAGTCGGACAGTCAGGATGACACAGAGTATATAGATGATACAGACGATACGGACGATACCGATTCGTACGATGATACAGACGATACGCAGGATTCCCAGAGCAGCAGCGGGAATACACATAAAACTTCATCGAACAAAAAGAATAACAGTGGAAATACATCAAAAAACGGAAACCGGACAGATGCAACACCAAAGACAGGAGCGGTTGATCTGCGGATGGTATTTGGAGCAGCAGTAATTGTTTTTTTACTGGCAGCAGCAGGCTGCATCCGTTTCCTGAATAAAAAGAAAGAGTAAATTATGAATTATGCTGGAATTAAGTATTGTGACATCGCAAACGGTCTCGGCTGTCGGACGGTACTGTTTGTATCCGGATGCCGCAATGCATGTAAGGGCTGTTTTCAGCCACAGACATGGGATTTTACCTATGGAGAATGTTTCGATGAGCAGGTACAGCAAAAGGTGCTTGATTCACTGAAACCGGAGTATATAGAGGGAATGACCCTGTTGGGAGGAGAGCCGTTTGAGGAAGAAAATCAGGAGGCTCTTCTTCCTTTTATGAAAAAAGTAAAAAGTTTGTATCCGGATAAGAATGTCTGGGCATTTACCGGATATATATATGATAAAGACCTGATTTTGGGAGGCAGAAAACATACGAAAGACACGGATGACCTGCTTTCCCTGATCGATGTACTGGTGGACGGTCCATTTATTGAGGAACAGAAGGATATTACGCTCAAGTTCCGGGGATCGGTCAATCAGCGCATTCTTGACTTGAAAAAAACCATGGAAAGTGGCAAAATAGTTAAGTTGATGGAATAGTTATGAAAACGAGGATGGATACATATGAAAAAGCATATTAATGCATTGTTGGGATTTGTCTGTTATACAATCGGTGTGATTGCAGCAGCATATTACGGGTTGTGGAAGATGCTTGTGCTTCCGCTTCATACTCTGGCAGTTTCTTTTCTGGCAGGGGACCTGAATGTCACACTGCTTGCGGTATGTGTTGTCAAAATACTTTTTTCAACAACGATGGCAGGATTGATCTGGTGCATTGGCTATATAGCCTATAATCACTTTAAAGGCACACAGGATCCGGACTGGGAAACTATGGAGAAAGAGTACATGGCAGAAAAAGAAGAGAAAGAGAGGCAGGCATCGTGATTTTACGGGTTCCGGAATATTATGAGAAATTTTCCTGCATTGCATCCCGCTGCAAGGACAGTTGCTGTGCAGGCTGGGAAATTGACATTGATGAGGATTCCTATGCATATTACAACAGTGTGGAAGGCAAATTTGGCAAAAGACTCAAAGAAAGTATGTATGAGGCCGATCCGGATGATGATGGCGGTGGATACCGTTTTAAGCTGAAAGGGAAGAAACGCTGTGCCATGCTCAATGATCATAATCTCTGTGATCTTTATACAGCACTTGGGGAAGAGGATCTGTGTGAAGTGTGTACAGAATATCCGCGTTTTTCCCTGATTTACGGAGATGTGGAGCAGAAAGCACTGAGTCTTTCCTGCGAGGAAGTCGGACGGATTCTGTTTGAGCGGACAGAACCGGAAAAGCTGGTGGATATAGAGCTGCCCGGAAATTGCGATGACGGTGAGGACGATCCGGCATATGTTGCATTCATGGAATGGGTGCAGCAGGAGTCGGTGAATATTCTGCAGAATCGTACCCATAATATTCCGGAGCGCATGAGAGAGTTTCTGGCGTGGTGTGACCGTGTACAGACCGTGATCAATTATGCACAGGCAAAAGAGGATATGTCGGTACTGGCAGACTGGAGATACGAAGATGCCGGTCATGAACTTCGGGAGTGGGAGCAGAAAAATATTGAGGGAAAAGAGAAGCCGGTTCGTGCACTTTCTTATGAAGATTTTGAGGAACGTTTTGCGGTTTTTGCCGATATGGAAGAGCTGGATGAGGAATGGGTTCACACCAAGGAAGAATTCGAAAAGCTGTATCACAAAGATACCTATGAGGCATTTCTGACAGAATATATGCGATCATCGGATTATTCGGAACTTGGCTATGAACATCTTCTGGTTTATTTTGTGTATCGTTATCTGATGAATGCGATATATGATTATGATATCTTATCCTATGCCAAAATGATTGTGATGGCAACCCTTGTGGTAAGAGATATGGATGCGGCACGTTTTCACAGAAACGGTGGCAAATTCACAATGTCTGACCGTATTGACGTAGCGCGTATTTTCTCAAAGGAAGTGGAACATTCCGAAGGAAATGCACAGGATCTGAAAGAAATGTGTATGATGGAAGAAATTGCGAAAGTGGATGCACTTTGCAGACAGATTTAAACGTTTATAACAGAGATAAAACAGGCATCTGGCGAACCCCGGATGCCTGTTTTGTATTATGCTTTATTTGTCTAACAGATCGGTATAGAAATCTGCGTAATCCTTGCGGTTGTCCTTGCAAAAATCAATGGCAGCAGATGGATGCTGGTTCAGACGTCCGGTCAGCAGATACGGAATATCATATCCCCATACGGCACCGGTTTCTTTGAGCGGCAGCATATAGTCTTCTAAGAACCGGAGTACCGGGAATACATTGTACTTCGGATTTTTCAGAAAACTCAGAAGCAGTTCCATGGCACAGTTTCCGGCACCCCGTCCCATGGACATCATGGTAGCATCTAAAAGACTGACACCGTGGGAGAGTGCTTCGATCGTGTTGGCAAAGGCAAGCTGCTGGTTATTGTGTGCATGCATACCGATGTATTTGCCGTATTTTTCTCCAAGTTCGGTGTATTTATCTGCAATCGCACGGATCTGTTCCGGGTAAAGAGCACCGTAACTATCCACGATATAAATGCCATCGGCGCTGCTTTGACCGACCATTTCAAGTGCCTGGTCAATATCGGATTCTTTGGCATTGGAGATTGCCATGATATTACAGGTTACCTCGTAGCCCTTTGCCTTGGCATCTTCAATCATTTCGATTGCAGCAGGCATCTGGTGCACGTAAGTTGCCACACGAACCATGTCAATTACACTGTCTTTTTTGTCAATGATATCTTTTTTGTAATCGCAGCGTCCGACATCTGCCATGACGGAAATCTTCATATCGGAGTTGTTGTCACCAACGATCTCACGGATGGATTCTTCATCACAGAACTTCCACTTGCCGAATTTATTTACGTCAAACAGCTCCTTGGAAGCTTTATAACCAAACTCCATATAGTCAACGCCGGCCTTTACATTGGTGCGGTAGAGTGCGTTGATAAAGTCATCGGAGAACATAAAGTTGTTTACGAGTCCTCCGTCACGAATGGTTGCGTCCAATACACGAATATCGGAACGTGCTGTCATTAAGTCTCCTTTTTGAGCCATTTTTGTTTCCTCCTTGTGGTTCTTTGAATCTTTTACACTTTAACGCTTTGACGCGTGTGAGTATATAATAACACAATTCGATAAAAATGCAAGCAAAAACTTTACTTTTTTCCTGTCTCCTAATATAATTAAATTGGGTGAAAGCCCGAAGGAGGATAAAATGATATACTTATTAGGAACATATGAACACGCACTGGTTGCTTTTATCGGTGTTTTATTTGCTTTTGCAGCGACCTGTATTGCAATTGCAAAATTAAACGGGTATCTGCCGAAGGACATGGGAAGACAGTATGCACATGATGGAGCTCTTTCCGCAGGAAAACCAAGAGGTGCGGGTATTATTTTTGTGTTGACTTTTGTTGTTTCCGCATTGTTGTTTGGCAAAATGAATAAGGAAATTATCATTTATCTGGTGCTGATCGTCATCGAAATGTTCACCGGATTCTTTGATGATGCCGCAGAAAAACCATGGGGAGAGTATTTAAAGGGAATTCTGGATCTGGCAGTGGCAGTCGTTGTAGCCATTTCCTATCTGCATTACAATTCCAGTGAGATCACCATTGCCATTACGGGAACGACCATCGTGATTCCACCGGTTGTATTTGCCATTCTGACCGTTATTCTGGTGTGGGTTTCCATCAATGTTACCAACTGTTCGGATGGTGTGGATGGATTGTCGGGAACACTGACCATTATCACGTTGATGAGTGTGTTTGTTCTTGACAATATTTTAAAAGTCAATGATTCTTTCAATTACTGCATTTTACTGTTTGCAGTATGTCTGCTGGGATATCTGTGGTATAACGCAACACCGAGCAAGCTTCTTATGGGAGATGCCGGATCACGTGCAATGGGTATTTTTATCGCCATTGCAGTATTGAAGATGCACAGCCCGTTTATGTACCTGCTGGTTGCTGCGGTACTTATCGCAGATGGTGGTCTTGGTCTGGTAAAGGTTTCACTGCTTCGGTTCTTAAAGATACATATTCTAAAGAATACCATCACACCGATTCACGACCATGTAAGAAAAAAGGGTGGGTGGTCCAATGCCCAGGTGGTATTTCGCTTTGCTATCATTCAGATTGTAATTTCACTTGCAGCAATTTATCTGGTTATGATTTAAGTTGTAGTTATAATTGGAGGCTTTATGCGTTTTGTTTCCATTGAAGATGCCAGACCGGGAATGTGTCTTGCGTATGATTTATATGATTCCATGGGACGTACCATGGTGGGAAGTGGCTGTGAACTGACGGCTTCCTATATCAATAAACTAAACGAATACGGATTTAGCGGTGTCTATATCGAGGATGAACAGTCGAAAGATATTTACATCGAAGCAACAATACCGGAAAAACTGCGCCAGGAAGGGTTTAAATGTGTGCAGGAGAATGATATTGACCGTTGTGCCGAGATTGCACAACAGATTGTGGAGAATCTTTTGTCCAGAAAAAATGTGTGTCTGGATATGACAGATCTGCGCTCATACGATGATTATACATATGCACATTCGGTGAATGTTGCGGTGCTCTGCTGTGTGATCGGTATGGGGATGGGAATGAGTGAACGTGATCTGAATTATCTGGTTACAGCGGCTCTTTTGCATGATCTGGGAAAGCTTGCCATTCCAAAGGAAATATTAAATAAACCGGGCAGGCTGACACCGGATGAATACCAGCTGATGAAGACCCATTCGACCCGTTCGTACCAGCTGCTTTCGAAGCGCTGGAATATTTCGGCGCATATCAAGCAGACGGTACTTCTTCATCATGAAAATGTAGATGGAAGCGGATACCCACAGGGGCTGATGGGAGATGAACAGTCACTCTCCGTAAGAATTGTACATGTGGCGGATGTGTATGATGCGCTGACATCAAGACGTCCGTATAAGAAACCATATTCCCCTTATGAGGCGGTAGAGTATCTCATGGGAGCCTGTGGCATCATGTTTGACAAAAATGTTGTGGAAGTGTTTATGGAGCGGGTTCCGCTGTTTCCGAGAGGGACGGAGGTAAATCTGTCGGATGGACGTAAGGGCCTGATCTATGAAAACAAAGGACCGCATAATCTGCGACCGATTCTGAATATGCCGGATGGGACCAAACTGGATCTGATGGAAAATAAAAACTTAAATGTTACGATTCTTCCACCGGAATATCTTGATACGGTTTCTCCAGATTCGGAAGAGCCGGAAAGAAAGAAGATGGTTCAGGAAACTGCCAGAAAAAAAATCATGATCGTAGATGATATGAAGACTAATCTGGATGCCATGCGTGGAATTCTCGAGGATGAGTATACCGTCATTCTCTGTAAATGCGGAAAACAGGCATTGCATTATCTGGAACACAATGAGTTTCCGGATCTGATCATTATGGATGTTGATATGCCGGAAATGAACGGAATCGAGACTACCATAAGAGCAAACAAGCTCACAGGGGGCAGGATACCGGTTCTGTTTGTCACGGCCATGTGTGATGCGCATACGGTAATGACCTGTCGGAGACTGCATGCGGCAGGATATATTGTGCGGCCATATAAAGCCATTTATATCAAATCCGAAGTAGAGCGGATATTTAGTGGTTGGAGGTAAAACGGATATGGGACTGGTTTTCCATCTGATCTGTCTTTTTTTTACACTGTTTGTATTACAAAGTTATGTCAGCAGCGGGTTTCACGCAAGGGAACACCGGCTGCTGCCGTTGGTTTTAGGGCTGATTGCATTGAACAGTTTTTATCGCATTACCTATTATGTTACGGGAGAGGCAAAGACACTTCGTATACTGACAGATTTACTGGCCATTCACATGCTGTATCTTATGATTCATTATGTGGGTGATTTTATGAAATTCCAGCTGAAACTCAGGACGGAAGTGATTTTGTTCTGCAGTCTGGTGCTGTTTAATTCCATGTTGATTATACGTGCTGCGCAGCACGAGACGTATCAGGATGCGTTTCGGATTGCGCTGCTTTGTTATACGGGAATTCTTCTGGGGCTGGCTACTTATGTGAGAGTGAAAAGCGAGGTTTCTGTCTGGGAGGGACATGTAAATGATATGTTGTATCTTGGCATGGCACTTCCGGGAGTTGCAATGTTGTTTCGCGCAGTTACGCCGAAAGCGGAAGAATTTCTGGTGCCGGGAGCTTTTGAAATTTCCTGTCTGATTGTCTTTTATCTGATGATGACGGGAAGATTATCCAATGTGACGAACATTATCCGGGAAAACTTTTATAATATCAGTGATATCCCTACGTTTTTGTATGACAACAGAATGCGTTACCGGGATGCCAATGCCAGTGCCAGACGATGGTTTCCGGAAATTGTGGGGGAACTGACGGACGATCCGCAGGAGTACCCTTTTTATACCAAAATGATGCGTTGGAGTAAAGACCCGGATCAGGATTATGTGGTTCAGTGGAAAGAAAGTTATTGCAGGTGTCAGCTGCATCCGGTCTGCAGTGAAAATGTGGTGAGAGGATATATTCTTACCCTGCTCGACATCACACAGCAAAAGAAGGAAACGGTTCTGATGGAGGATCTGAAAAAGAAAGCAGAAGAACAGTCATTTTTAAAAAGCCGTTTTCTGGCATCGGTCAGTCATGATCTGCGCAGTCCGCTGCATGCGATTATCGGAGGTTCGGATATTTTAAAAAGGCAGAATCTTCCGGATGAGAGCAAAAACATTCTTGAATATATCCGTGTCGCGGGAAATAATCTGCTTGAACAGGTGGATACGATCCTTGCATATTCGAAGCTGGAAGCAGGAATGTTGACGCTCAAAGACAAAACATACAATTTTTATGAGATGATCGAGGAACAGGCTCGTTTTTGTCTGTTAAATATCCGGGAAAAAGATATCGTATTTACCGTGAAGTTTCTGGACCGGTTTCCGGAGCAGGTAAGTGGGGACTATTTACGTGTGGCACAGATTTTTCAGAATATTTTATCGAATGCTTGCAAGTTTACGGAACAGGGAACGATCACGCTGTCGCTTCACTGTAAAATGGAAGAAGGACAGGTATGGTTTGACGGCTGTGTGGAAGATACCGGTGTGGGAATGACAAAGGAAAAACTTGCACAGGTATTTGCGGAATATGTCTCGTTTTCCGAGGATATGGGGGTAGAGGGCTTTGGCCTGGGTCTGTCAATTGTCAGACAGCTCGTAGAAATGATGCATGGCTGGGTAAGAGCAGAGAGTGATCCGGGAAAAGGGACACGCGTATCTTTTGGATTTTATCAGAAACAGGTTCCGACTGAGATATCAGAGCCGGGAAACATCGGACAGGAAATTTTAAAAGAACAGAGTGATCCGCAGGTTGAAGAAATACAGCCGAACTGGGTTTATCCGCGGGCACGTGTCCTTCTGGTGGATGATATGGAAGCAAACAGGGTGATTTTTCAGGAACTTGCGGCTCCATGGAAGTTTATACTGGATCTGGCGGTGTCAGGAGAAGAAGCTGTACAGATGGTAAAAGAACGGGAATACCAGATGATTATTCTGGATCAGATGATGCCGGGAATGTCCGGATTTGAGACGGCGGATCAGATACAAAGATACAGTCATGCACCGCTTGTTCTTATGACAGCGGATATTTCTGATGAAGTTAGAAGCCGTTCCATCCGGCATGGATTTACCGATTTTATGCCGAAACCGATCCGGCTGCAGCGGATGAGGCAGGTTTTAGAAACCGGAATTCCGGTAAGATACAGGGAACTTCCGAATCCGGTCGATGCGTCAAAGAAGGCGAAAGCCACAGGACAGAGGAACGCTGCGAATATCCGCACGCTGGAATCTTATTGGAAAGAGGTGGAGAGTTTACTTCCGAAACTTCCGGAGTTTGCTCAGCGGGATCTGCATATGTTTCAGACAAAAGTTCATGGAATCAAAGGTATCAGCCGCCAGATTGGAAAAGAGGAGATTGCCCAGCAGGCAGAAATTATGGAGATGGCGGCAAAGACCGAAAATCGTGCCTTTATAAACCGGAATCTGCATACTTTTTTAGAGCAGCTGCAGGGGACGGTGAAAGAAGTAAAACAGGAGACAAAAGATTCACAGGAAAGCGGTCACATACTTCGGCAGGAAAAGTTTCCCATGATGGATGGAGAGCAGCGCCGGCTGTGCTGGAAAAGGTTAAAGTATGGATTTGATACCTATGATATTGCACAGATTGAGGAGAATATAAAGATACTTTCTGAACATGAATTACCGCCGGAAGAAAAAGAAAGGCTTCCCGTGGTAAGGGAAGCCTATGAAAATCTGGATTATGAAATCGGAAGCAAAGCCTGTATGTTTTAGACGCGGCGGCGCAATAACGCATAAAATTTTTCAATATGGAAAGGTTTTCCCTGAACCGCCTGGACTTTCAGGCGGTTTTCTTCATTGAAACCTACCAGAATGTTGTGATTGGCTTCTGCCAGATAATCCATAATACCGTCAATATCGGATTTGGTATTTTTCGGACAGTTTACATACATATGTTTGTTTGCGGTAATATGCATGGTATAAGAGATGCTGAAATGATACCAGAGCATTTTGTGGAGCGTCGAATGTTTATAGATCCACAGAATCTCCTGAATAGGTACAATGGCATTTCCATATGGTGATGTCATGATAAAATAATGTTCGGTAATAAACATATCCTCCGTTGCCAGCTGTGGAAGTGTTGCAAGTTCTTCCTCGGCCTCGGCGAGAATCTGCCCCGGATGTCCGAAGACGATCAGGTTCTGGCACGGTGGGGAAAGCACCGGGAACCGGATATAGACCATACAGACAAAAAGATACAGGACGGTATAAATCATGGAACCGAAATACGCGAAGAATAAAATGCGTGTCGTGGTTAAATGATAGTCAGGCTCACTGAAATAATACGAAGACAGCTGATTGCGGATACCGGTTTCGGTCCAGTTCAGGTCAGAGGAAAGCTGGGACAAAAGTGCCAGATAAGATTCTTTTCCTTTGACGATCCGGCCGGTGACGGTCAGACGGTCGATTGTAGGGAGTCCTTCTTCACATGTATGCGGGGTAAGGAGAATGATGCTGCAATTATTTTTCTGTGTGGTGTAATAATAATATCCGCGGGTCTGTCCATAGGTTTCACAGGTATATCCGCTGAATTTCAGATCCGTGAAGGTCATGCGCACATAACGGTGATGGTCCTTGTATGCATCCGCAATTTTGGTATTGTCGGAAAGCTGTGCAGGCCGCAGCATGGCACCCAGTGGAAATACGATCCAGAGAACTGCAAGCAAAACCAGATATATCATTGGAGAAAAAAGTCTTCTGCGATAGAAGGCCTGAATATTTTTGGAAATATAATGTTCGTAGTTGTCAGGCATGGAAAATCCTTTCTGTATTTCAACTTATGCATTCAGTATAAAGGTTTCGGGAAGAATAATCAACCTTGCTTTTGCCATAAAAACTTGCTAAACTATGATACAAAGCAGGAGGAAAAGAATGGACGCGTATACGAGTTTTGCGCAGGTTTACGACCTGTTTATGGATAATGTGCCCTATGATGAATGGTGTGCATATATTTGTGAGATATTAAAAAAGCATGGAATTGCAGACGGACCGGTGCTGGATCTGGGATGCGGAACCGGAGAACTGACCCGGAGACTGGCAGCCTGTGGGTATGATATGACCGGTGTGGATGTTTCTGTGGATATGTTGCAGAAAGCCATGGAAAAGCAGACAGATCCGCCGATTCTTTATCTGCTGCAGGAGATGCAGACCCTTGAACTGGATGGATGTGTGCGGGCAGTCTGCTGTACCTGTGACTGTGTCAATTATGTGCTTGAGCCACAGGAACTTTCCGATGCATTCCGGCGGGTTGCCGCCTGTCTGGAAAGCGGTGGAGTATTTATCTTTGATATGAATACCGCCTATAAATACGAACAGCTTCTTGGAGATCACACATTTGCGGAGAGCAGGCAGGAAGGAAGTTTTATCTGGGAAAATTATTATGACGAAGAGACCAGAATCAATGAATATGACCTGACACTGTTTATCCCGGAAGCGGGAGAGCTGTACCGCCGATATGCGGAAACACACTATCAGAGAAATTATAAGGTGGAACAGATAGTGGATTTTCTGCAGCAGGCGGGACTGGTCTGTGAAGGAATGTATGATGATTACACCGACGCCGGGGTCAAAGCCGACAGTGAGCGTATCACATTTGTTACAAGAAAAGAATAAAGGAGAAATGATACATGGCAGATTATATTGTTAGAGCAACCGCAGCAGGTGCCGCAATCCGGGCATTTGCAATTACATCGAGGGATCTGGTGGAGACCGCCAGACAGGATCACAATACGTCCCCGATCATGACGGCAGCCCTGGGACGTCTGTTGTCCGGCGGTGCGATGATGGGAACAATGTTAAAAGGGGAAAAGGATCTTCTGACCCTGCAGATTCAGTGCAGCGGTCCGGCCAGGGGACTTACCGTTACTGCGGACGCCAATGGACATGTCAAGGGATTTGTCAATAATCCGATTGTGGAACTTCCGCCAAACAAAGACGGACATTTAAATGTAGGGGGCGCGCTGGATCTCGGTATTTTGAGCGTCATCAAAGATATGGGATTGAAAGAGCCATATGTGGGACAGTGTCAGCTGCAGACAGGAGAGATTGCAGAAGATTTAACCTATTATTTTGCAACTTCCGAGCAGATTCCGTCTGCGGTAGGATTGGGCGTGCTGATGAACAAAAACAACACGGTGCGTCAGGCCGGCGGATTTATTATTCAGCTTATGCCGTTTACGAGTGACGAGATCATTGAAAAACTGGAAAAGCGTATTGCAGAGATCGATTCTGTGACTATGATGCTGGAGCGAGGACTGACACCGGAAGGAATTCTCGAAGAAATTCTCGGAGATTTCGGCTTGGAAATCACCGACAAAATTCCGGCAGCATTTGTCTGTGACTGTTCCAAGGAGCGGGTATCCCGCGCACTTTCGACGCTCAGCAAAAAAGATCTCGATGACATCATCAATGATGGGGAGAGCATCGAGGTAAAGTGTCAGTTCTGTAATAAGGCATATGAATTTTCCGTAGAGGAATTAAAGGAGTTGAGAAAGTGAGACAGGGATTTGTAAAAGCAGCTGCAGTCACACCGAAAATTAAAGTGGCAGATACAAAATACAATGCAGAACTGATTCTGGATATGATGAAAGAAAGTACCCGGCAGGGAGCAAAGATTGTAGTTTTTCCGGAACTTTGTCTGACCGGCTATACCTGTCAGGATCTGTTTTTGCAGGAACGTCTGCTGCAGGGCGCAAAGGATGCGCTGATGAAATTAGTAAAAGAGAGTGCTTCACTGGACGCCATTTTTTTCGTGGGACTTCCCTTTGAAATCCTTGGAAAATTATACAATGTGGCGGCAGTGTTTTCCCATGGAGAAGTGCTTGGACTTGTACCGAAGAGTTATCTGCCGAATTACAATGAATTTTATGAGGCGAGACATTTCGTATCCGGAGCAGAGCTTGCGACAGAGGTGGTTCTGCCGGACGGAAGCAGTGTTCCTGCGGACCGGGATCTGCTTTTTGTCTGTGAGCAGATGCCGAAACTCAGAATTGGTGTGGAACTGTGTGAGGATCTGTGGACACCGAATCCGCCGAGTATCTCCCATGCACTGGCGGGGGCGTCTGTTCTGGTGAATTTGTCGGCTTCGAATGAACTGACCGGCAAAGACAGTTACCGTAGGGAACTGGTAAGTGGCCAGTCTGCACGTCTTCTTGCGGCATATATTTATGCGTCAGCGGGAGAGGGAGAGTCTACACAGGATCTGGTGTTCTCCGGGCACAACATCATTGCGGAAAACGGACAGATTCTTGCGGAATCCAAGCGTTTTGGACATGGCATCCTGTATTCGGAGATTGATGTGGAACGTCTCTGTGCACAGCGCCGCAGAATGACAACTTTTGTCACTGAGGATCAGACACATACCGAGATTCTGTTCTCTTTAAAAATAGAAGAAACAAAACTGACGCGGTTTATTGATCCGGCACCGTTTGTGCCAACAGACAGACAGAACAGGGAAAAGCGTTGTGATGAAATTCTGATGATTCAGGCAATGGGACTAAAAAAACGTCTGGAACATACCGGAGCCAATGCTGTGGTAGGTATTTCCGGAGGACTGGATTCGACGCTGGCACTGCTGGTGACCGTGCGTGCCTTTGATCTGTGCGGGCGGGATCATAAGGGAATTACGGCCGTCACCATGCCGGGATTCGGGACAACCGACCGCACATATGACAATGCTGTCAAACTGATTCAAAGCCTTGGGGCAGAATTTGTGGAAGTGGATATCTGTCAGTCGGTAAATGTGCATTTTTCGGATATCGGACAGGACCCTTCGGTGCATGATGTGACATATGAAAATTCCCAGGCGCGGGAACGCACGCAGATTCTGATGGACATTGCGAACAAAAAGAATGCGCTTGTGATCGGAACCGGAGATCTGTCGGAACTTGCACTGGGGTGGGCAACGTACAACGGAGATCATATGTCCATGTATGCCGTGAATGCTTCTGTGCCAAAGACGCTGGTCCGGCATCTGGTGCGTTATTATGCGGATACCTGTGAGGACAAGCAGCTTTCCGATACACTGTATGATGTATTGGATACACCTGTTTCTCCGGAGCTTCTGCCGCCGGAAGACGGAAAAATTTCACAGAAGACCGAGGATCTGGTAGGTCCGTATGAACTGCATGATTTCTTCCTGTATTATATGTTGCGTCAGGGATTTTCCCCTGCAAAAATTTATCGTCTGGCAAAAATTGCATTTGCGGGAACTTATGAAGATGCATTTATTTTAAAATGGCTGAAAACGTTCTGCCGCAGATTTTTTGCGCAGCAGTTTAAACGTTCCTGCCTTCCGGACGGCCCGAAAGTCGGATCTGTTGCTGTTTCTCCGAGAGGAGATCTGCGTATGCCGAGTGATGCGTGTGCAACATTGTGGATGGAGGAACTGAATACGATTTCTTAGAAAAATACATTTTTTATTCGAATCTTAACCGCCATTATGCTATAATGAAACATACGGATGCAAGAGATAAGGAGAAAGAAGATTCGGATGAAAAAAACATTGTATATCATAAGAGATATAGCCATTACCGTCGGGATTCAGCTGGTGTGTTTTATGGTCTGTTTGTGGATACAAAACAGTACTGTGGAAAATGCGCTGATCCCGGCAGTATCTATTTTTGGAGTCTTTCTGACTTCTGTGATCACACCGGGGTATCTGTATGGTGTGGCAGCTGCAATTCTCAGCGTTCTTGAATTGAATTTTGCTTTCACATTTCCATTTTTTCACTTTAATTTTTCCATACCGGAGAATATGGCATCGGCAGTGATCATTATACTGATGGCTTTGATTACCTGTGGGTTTACCACCAAAATAAAGTATAATAAAATTCTCGAAGAAGAGAGAGAAAAAGAAAAAATCCGTGCAGACATATTCCGTGCGGTTTCCCATGATCTTCGGACTCCGCTTACCACGATCTATGGCTCCAGCTCGGCGCTGCTTGATACGGATAATGATTTTACGAAGGAACAGCGGACAAAGATGCTGCAGGACATCCAGCAGGATGCACAGTGGCTTTTCCGGATGGTTGAGAACCTGCTTTCGATCACAAAACTTGACAGTGGAAAAGTAAAAATCATTAAGACACCTACGGTTTTGGATGAGCTGATTGATTCGGTGATTTTAAAGTTTCATAAAAGATATCCGGATCAGGAGGTTGAAATTGATATTCCGGATGAATTTGTGGTAATTCCCATGGATGCAATCCTGATCCAGCAGGTGTTGATCAATATTTTAGAAAACGCGGTGCAGCATGCAAAGGGAATGGTGCACCTGGGACTGAAGGTATTTCTTGTGGCGGACAAAGCCGTATTTGAAGTACAGGATGATGGATGTGGAATTCCGGAAGAAAAATTAAAATCCGTTTTTTACGGGAGTCATGAGGCATATGAGGTATCTTCCGATTGCAAACGGAGCAATGCAGGAATAGGACTGGCAGTGTGCGCAACAATTATCAAAGCGCACGGTGGAAAGATCAAGGCAGAAAATAAGAAAAATGGAGGTGCACTTTTCCGGTTTTATCTGGATATGGAGGAGAAGGAACAGGCATGAACGGAAATAAATATAAGATTTTAATTATTGAGGATGATGAACATATTAACAATCTGGTGGCTACACTTCTGGAGGCAAACGGATATCAGGCATTATCGGCATATTCCTGCGAAGACGGAATGATGATGTATGCTTCACACAGACCGGATCTCGTTGTTTTAGATCTGGGACTTCCGGATCAGGACGGAATGACTTTTTTAAAGCGGTTACGGAAAGATTCCCTGACGCCGGTGATTGTGCTTTCTGCCAGGTCAGATGAAAAAGATAAAGTGGAGGCTTTGGATATGGGAGCCAATGATTATGTTACAAAACCATTTGGCTCCAATGAATTTCTTGCGCGGATACGTTCTACGCTTCGCATGACAACACATCGCATGCAAAACGGAATGTTTCCGGGGGGAAAATTTGAGGCATCCGGTCTTACCATTGATTACGATGCAAGAAGAGTTTTCTTGCATAAAAAAGAAGTGAAGCTGACACAGACAGAGTACAATATCATTGCAGCATTGTCGGAACATGCGGGAAAGGTTATGACATACTCAGCCATTATCAAAGAGATCTGGGGGTATAACGATGAGGGCAGCATCAAAAAACTGCAGGTCAATATGGTAAATATCCGTAAGAAGCTGGGAGCCAGACCGGGAGAAAAAAATTATATTGTAAATGAACTGGGCGTAGGGTATCGTATGTGCGAGGCGGATGAGGAAACCTTATAGCTGTAATTTAGAGGAGATAATACAAAAAGAGGAAAAACGTTTTTTTCGTTTTTCCTCTTTGATTTTTTGCTTTGTTTATTTTATTATGTAAAATAAATTATAAGAGCTGAATACCATGTTCCTCGCAGGCTGCAATTGTTTCTTCCGGCCAGAGAGAACTCTGCACTTCGCCGATATGAGCTTTGCGAAGGAAGAACATACAGATACGGGACTGACCAATTCCTCCGCCGATGGTATAAGGAAGTGTTCCATCGATGATGGATTTCTGGAATGGCAGATCCTTGCGTTCCGGACAGCCGGCTTTGTCAAGCTGGGAAATCAGTGCAGTTTTGTCTACACGGATACCCATCGAAGATAATTCCAGTGCAATATCAAGAACCGGATAATAAACAAGAATATCTGCATTTAAAGCCCAGTCATCGTAATCCGGAGCACGTCCGTCGTGCGGTTCGCCGGACTCTAAGGTGTCACCGATCTGCATGATACATACAGCACCTTTTGCCTTGGTAATATAATACTCACGTTCCTTCGGTGTGTTGTCCGGAAACAGATCCTCCAGTTCCTGGGAGGTGATAAAGAAAATTTCCTTTGGAAGGATCAGATCAATGTAATCATACTGGATGGCCATATACTGTTCTGTTTTGCGAAGACACTTATATACGGTACGAACGGTCTCTTTTAAATAGTCCAGATTACGGTCTTCTTTATGAATGATTTTTTCCCAGTCCCACTGATCTACGAAAATAGAATGAATGTTGTCCGTACTTTCATCGCGGCGGATGGCATTCATATCCGTGTAGATGCCTTCTCCGACCTGAAATCCGTATTTTTTCAGGGCGTAACGTTTCCATTTTGCGAGAGAATGGACAACTTCGGCATTTTTATCGTCCTGCTCCTTAATACCGAAAGTAACCGGGCGCTCATAACCGTTTAAGTTATCATTAAGACCGGTTGCCGGGTCTACAAAAAGAGGAGCAGAAACACGTGTCAGATGCAGTCTCTGCGCCAGCAGTGCCTGAAAGAAATCTTTGACTGTCTTGATGGCAAGCTGTGTGTCATGAAGATTCAGTTCTGATTTGTATTGTTTTGGTAAAATAAGATTTTCCATGAGATCTCCTTTGTTATATTGTTACTCTGTGTTTCATTATAGCACATGAACTATGGAATTCAAGTCAAAAAGGTGTTAGAATTAGGATATGATTTTACAGAATGAAATGGAGAAAAGCAGATGAAAAAAGAAGATTTAACCGTTCCGGCAATTTTTGCGGAGGCGATAGGAATGATCCTTGGAATTGTCTATATCGGACTGCAGATCTATTATGGGATTGTCTATAAAGTTGCGCCATATAAATTTATCTGTAACATTGCAGGAGTTGTTCTGATCTATGTGGGACTCAGCCTGGTAAGCTGTCAGCCGGAAAAAATAAACCGGCTTCCGAAAGAGGTGTGTGTGGGAAAGGTGCGTAAATATTCCATCCGGATGATCCGGCTGGTAAAACTGGTGTTTATCATCGGTCTGATGGTTCCGTGTGTGGGAGATGTGATCGGGATCGAACTCAAGGACGCGTACAGTCTGCTGGTGATTGCCGCTATCCTTGTGATCACCGTGTTTTATGAGTACCGGATCATTCAGCTGCTTCGAAATGATCATCATGATCAGGGGCAGCCATAAGGCGCGCCGCTTTCTGATCGCGCCATTTCGTTCCCAGGCGGAATAAGGAAAAGCCCAAAACGAGAGAAACAATCGTAAAGAGAAAGATGATAATTCCCAGAAGATCCGTTTCTTTGAGATTGTTCAGTAGCGGTCCGATGATGGTTCCCCAGAAGTTGAACAGGATGTGGAAGAACATTGAGAAATAGATGCTTCCTCCTTTTTCACAGATCCATCCCAGTACAAGACCGAGAACAAATGCATAAATTCCCTGAATCCAGTTCATGTGAAAGATTCCGAAGAGAACCGCCTGCATCAGGTTGGCAGCCCAGAACGGAAGTGCCCGTCGGACCAGACGCATGGTGACGCCGCGGAAAACCAGTTCTTCACAGACAGGGCCGAGAATTACGGCATAGATAAACATGAACAGTCCGATGTCGGAGTCTAAGCCTGCGGTTTCCATGAGTTTTTCGTACTGGCTGAGCCAGTTCGGGAAAAGAAAAGATACCGCAGAAGTCAGATAACCGGAAAAGAACTGCATGCCGGGAATCAGAAGAATGATGGATAAAAACTGCAGAGGATGAAACGTGAGGGATGGTTTTGGAAGATAATTGCCCCCACAGGAGCGATAATACCATATTCCCATGAATACGATGCAGGTTACGGTATAAATCAGCATGATGCATGCATTAAACTCTGTATTGGTCAGAAGTGTTTCGATGGTATCGGCATCAAAGCCTGTGCTCTGGGAGGCCGGACACAGAAACAGAGCTGCGATTCCGAACATAAAAAAAGAAGCCAGTATCTGTGCAGCTGTTGTTGTTAAAATTGGCAGAAAGCCGGAAAAAAAATAACCGATCTTTTTCATATCATAGATTCTCCATTCGTTTTCGTGTTTGGTAAACTGTACTAAACATTATAGCATAACAATGGGGTAATGCAAGAAATCTGTTTACTTTAAAACTTTAATATGATAAAATACAGACATGATTTTTGGAAGGAAAGAGGGAGCATAATGAGCAAGAAACTTAAAACAGAGGCAGTAGATCATCTGTTTGATGCAATTTTATGTCTGCAGAACAGAGAGGAATGTTATACATTTTTTGAGGATGTGTGTACGGTCAATGAATTGCTTTCTTTATCACAGCGATTTGAAGTGGCGGGAATGCTGCGGGATCAGAAGACATACCTTGATATTGCGGAAAAGACGGGGGCGTCTACAGCGACGATCAGCCGTGTCAATCGTTCTCTGAACTATGGAAATGACGGATATGAGATGGTATTCAGCCGTCTGTCACAGAAACATCCGGAACAGGAATAGAAAAAAGGCACGGATGCGTATCTGCATCTGTGCCTGAAAATACAATCATCCGTTTGGATTAAACGGTGTCTTTTTTGGAGGATTCCTTTTTGGAATTCTCTTTTTTATTTGTTTTACTGTTTTGACTGTTGATATTGTCGATAACACTTTCGATAATCATCTTTTTGATGTATACGTCGTAGCTGAGCAGACAGATAAAACTGAAATTCTGCAGAAATTCCTGATCATTTTCCGGAAATTTCCGGAACGTCTCACGGGAGAGAGCATATTTTTTTCCGAGATCTTTTAATAATTTCTCGGACTCGGTGCTCTCTAAATTAAAAACCTCGTTATAGACATCTTCCATATTAAATCCGGCTTTGTTGCCAAAATAATGTTCCGTCAGGGGATTTAACAGGGACTGGATGTCGTTGATGCTGAGCAGATTCTTAAAATAGTAAATGAATAACAGGGTCAGCACATGCTCCTTGGAATATTTTTTCTTCTCCGGGGCAGGGAGCAGATTGTTTTTGGCATAATTGTTGATCATTGTTTTGGTCAGAATTTTATCATCTTCATAGCGTTTGCAGGCTTCTAACTGCTCGTCCATAAAGGTCGTGACCTGATCCATATATAAACCGATATTTGGAATGTCTTCCGTTTTGATGTAATCGATTGAAACCAGTTTCTTCTGCAGTGCAGCAAGAAATTCTTTTACTTCGTTGTCCATATTTTCACCTCATATCACATTATATAGTAATAAAAACTAGATGACAAGGCATTTTCATGCTTTTTTCAAAAAACAAAAGAATGTATGTTCTATTCGGACTATCTATGATATAATGAGACACACGAATAATGAATTATGGAAAGAGACGGAGAAACGATATGAGCTTATTAGATGCACTGAACGAACCACAGCGGCAGGCTGTGATGGCAACCGACGGACCGCTTCTGATTCTGGCAGGTGCCGGGTCCGGAAAAACCAGAGTACTGACACATCGTACGGCATATCTGATTGAGGAATGCGGGGTTAATCCCTACAATATCATGGCAATCACGTTTACCAATAAAGCGGCAGGGGAGATGCGGGAGCGTATTGACCAGATGGTGGGATATGGTTCGGAAAGTATCTGGGTGTGCACATTCCATTCCACCTGTGTGCGTATTTTGCGCAGATATATTGACAGGCTGGGGTTTGGGACCAATTTTACCATCTACGATTCCGATGATCAGAAGACTCTGATGAAGGATGTCTGCAAACGTCTGGAAATCGATACGAAAATGTACAAAGAGAAAATGTTTCTTTCTGCTATTTCCTCCGCAAAAGATGAGCTGATCGATCCGATCGAATTTGAGACGCGCGCGGCAGGCGATTATGTGAAACGGAAACAGGCCCAGGTTTATCGGGAATATCAGCAGGCGTTAAAGCAGAATAATGCATTGGATTTTGATGATCTGATCATGAAAACCGTGGAACTGTTCAAACTGGACAAAGAGGTGCTTGCCTCGTATCAGGATCGTTTCCGCTATATTATGGTGGATGAGTATCAGGATACCAATACCGCACAGTTTGAACTGATCCGTCTGCTGGCTTTAAAATACCAGAATCTTTGTGTTGTAGGTGATGATGATCAGTCTATCTATAAGTTCCGGGGAGCGAATATCTACAATATTCTGAATTTTGAACATCATTTTCCGGATGCCACAGTGATCAAACTGGAGCAGAATTACCGGAGCACGCAAAATATTCTGGATGCAGCCAATGCTGTGATTGCCAACAATCAGGGGCGAAAGGAAAAGCGTCTGTGGACGGACAATGGAGCTGGGGACAAGATCACCTTTGAGCAGCTGGATACGGCGGCAGAGGAAGCGGATTTTGTGGCAAGGGATATTGCCCGGCGGGTACGCAAAGGAGAGTATCAGTATAAAGACTGTGCCATTCTCTATCGTACCAATGCACAGTCCCGTCTCTTTGAGGAACGTTTTATTACAGCAAATATTCCATATAAAATTTTTGGCGGCGTAAATTTCTACGCCCGTAAGGAAGTGAAGGATCTGCTGGCATATTTAAAGACCATCGACAATGGACAGGATGATCTGGCGGTGCGGCGTATCATCAACATCCCAAAACGTGGAATTGGTGCGGCATCGATCAACAAAGTGGCATTGTATGCCCAGGAGCAGGAGATCAGTTTTTATGATGCGCTCTGTGTGGCAGAACAGGTACCGGGGCTGGGCAAAGCGGCAGCAAAGATCCGGCCGTTTGTGTTGTTTATCCAGTCTATGAAAGCAAAGGCAAAGCTGCTTTCCGTGGCAGATCTGCTGCAGGAAGTTATTGAAACGACCGGTTATGTCAGAGAACTCGAAGCAGAGGGAACGGATGAGGCAGAGGCAAGAATCGAAAATATTGACGAATTGATCAGCAAAGCTGTGGATTATGCGGAGGGGGAAGAAGCTCCGACCTTAAACGGCTTTCTGGAAAATGTCGCTCTGGTTGCGGATATTGACAGTTTTGACGAAAACAGTGACTATGTGGTACTTATGACTTTACATAGTGCGAAAGGACTTGAATTTCCGAATGTCTATCTGGCAGGACTTGAGGACGGACTGTTTCCGAGTTATATGTCTATTACGAGTGATAACTCCCAGGCCGAGATCGAGGAAGAACGGCGTCTGGCATATGTGGGAATTACCCGTGCAAAGAAAAATCTGACAATCACTTCCGCGCGTGTGCGCATGGTGCGGGGGCAGACACAGTATGGAAAAGTATCCCGTTTTGTCAGGGAAATTCCGCCGGAACTTCTTTCCGGAAAGATTTATGAGCCAAAGACAAAGGAAGAACCCATCGAACAGTCCACATTTCAGAAGGCGCGTAAGGCATTCCGGACGGTGCCGAGTTATGGTGGAAGCGGATATGGAAAAGAAGTGGGAGAGGGATATGGATCGACCTTCCATTCCTCCAAAGCCACAAAACCGGTATATACAAAGGTGGAAAACCAGCGTGATTTTGGTTCCGTGGGTGGAGCATTGTCCTATCAGGTGGGAGATCGTGTCCGCCACATCAAATTTGGCGATGGAGAAGTCATGGCAATTGTTTCCGGGGGCAGGGACTATGAAGTGACCGTAGATTTCGATAAAGCCGGAACAAAGAAGATGTTTGCAAGCTTTGCAAAATTAAAAAAGATATGATAAATTTTTTATAAACACAAATTTTTCATAGGAAAACAGGGAAAGATATGCTATAATGGATGTAATTAAAAATGCAGGAAGGAGAAGTGCCATCATGAGTAAAGTAGAAGATATTTTAGCATCTACCAAAGTGGGGGATGTTTTGGATGCAGCAAAGCTTAATAAGTTTTTGAAGAGACAGGAAGAAGAGGAGAAGAAACCTTCCAAATTCGTGATTGTATTCGCCGTGATTGGAATCGTTGTCGCAGTTGCAGCAGCAATCTATGGAATTTATCGTTTCTTTACACCGGATTATCTGGATGATTTTGAGGACGATTTTGAAGATGAGTTCGACAATGACTTCTTCGAGGATGAGGATGATGAGCCGGCTGCAGAGTCTAAGGATGCTTCCGCAGGCAAGACAGAGGACTAATCATTGTCGGAAGCGTGAGAACTTTCAGGCAGTTTGAGCGGTGCGCAGAAAAAGAAAACCGAACGAAGAAAGAAGGGACTGCAGTTGTGTAGTCCCTTTTTCTGTAAGAAAATAAGATTTAGAATGATGCATGAGGAGTAAAAGAATGAAAAAAGGGCAGATTGCAGAAGGAAACGTAACAACCGTAGAATTCCCGAACAAAGGGATTGTGATGACAGACGAGGGAGAACGCGTCATAGTCAAGAATACCATTCCGGGACAGCGTGTTTCCTTTGCAGTAAATAAGGTACGAAAAGGAAAAGCGGAAGGACGGCTTCTGGAAACCGTGAAGAAATCGCCACGGGAGACCGCAGATACCTGCCGGCATTTCGGACAGTGCGGAGGATGTACGTATCAGAGTCTGCCTTATGAAGAACAGTTAAAGATCAAGGAGACACAGGTACGCGGCATGATAGAGCAGGCGATCGGGGATGCCTGTGCTTATGAGTTTCTGCCAATCAGACACAGTCCGCGTGTGCTTGCTTACCGTAACAAAATGGAATTTTCATTTGGAGATGAATACAAGGACGGACCGCTGGCACTTGGAATGCACAAGCGCGGCAGTTTTTACGATATTGTAACGGTAGAGGACTGCCGGATCGTGGATGGCGATTTCCGTGCGATTCTCATGGCAACGCTCGCTTATTTCAGGGAGCAGGAAATCTCCTTCTATCACAGACTGCGTCATACCGGGTATCTGCGCCATCTTCTTGTGCGAAAGGCAGTAAAGACCGGAGAGATTTTAGTTGATCTGATCACTACGACGCAGGATTGGAGAAATGTACAGGAGCAGGAGCCGGACGAGCGTGCAAAGATAGAGGCTGCATTGCTGGAAAAGCAGGGCAGATGTCCACATGCCGGAACGGTAAACGAAGAAAAAGAAAAGCAGCTTTTAGCCGGATGGAAAGATGTACTTCTGGCACTTTCCCTGGAAGGAACCTTAAAAGGAGTACTCCACACAAAAAATGACAGCGTGGCGGATGTTGTAAAAAACGAAGGAACGGAAGTACTTTTCGGACAGGATTATTTTTATGAGGAGCTGTTGGGACTGCGTTTTCAGATTTCACCGTTTTCTTTTTTCCAGACAAACTCTCTCGGAGCAGAAGTGCTTTATTCCACAGCCCGCGAATTTATCCTCGGGGATAATCCGGACATGCTGGCAGACAAGACCGTTTATGATCTGTACAGCGGTACCGGTACGATCGCACAGATGCTCGCTCCGGTCTGCAAAAAAGTTGTGGGCGTGGAGATCATCGAGGAAGCGGTAGAGGCCGCAAAAGAGAATGCGGCACTCAATCATCTGGACAACTGTGAATTTTTGGCGGGTGATGTCTTAAAGGTGCTCGATACGATTGAGGAACGGCCGGATTATATTGTGCTCGATCCGCCAAGGGATGGTATTCATCCGAAGGCGCTGGAAAAGATTATCAATTATGGTGTGGATCATATGATTTATATTTCGTGTAAGCCGACGAGTCTGGCGCGGGATCTGGAGGTGCTGCTGGCGCGGGGGTATGTCGTGGATAAGGTGCAGTGCGTGGATATGTTTCCGAATACGGTACATGTTGAAACAGTCTGCCTTTTAACCCGCATAAAATAAGCATTTTCAAGGCTTTTAGGGTGTCGGAAATGTCGGATTGCCACCCATTTGCCACCCTAATTCTGAAAAACATCACTGAACACAAGAAAAGCACTGAACCCGTTGAACTATTGCCGGATTCAGTGCTTTTTCAGGTCTTTATGTAGTTGTTATGATGTTTTTGCCTGTGTCACCTGTTCAAACAGATCAACAGAGCGTTCAACCATCTTTTCAGTATCATGCACATAGGTCTGTAAGGTGGTTTCAATGTTGGTGTGTCCCAACCGGGTCTGTACGTCCTTCACATCCGCACCGTTTTCAATCAGCAGTGTGGCGTGGGTATGCCTTAGTGAATGGTAATCAAAGGCAAGCAGCAGTTCTTTATGGATGACCCTTGAACAGAATTTGAAGGAATCCGTTGAAGTATATTGACCGTTTTCTGCAATGCAGACCATGCGAACCCGTGGCAAAGGCGAATTGATACACTTCTGAATTGGAACTATGCGCTTCATATCATTGCCTTTTTCATCCTTTTCAACCTTGATGACATGGATGGTGTAATATTCACCGTACTTCATTTCATTCTTTGCCTGTCTGACCTTTTCAGCCTTCAACGCCCGGTACAGGGTTTCACCAAACTTCACAGTTCTGTTTGATGTGACAGTTTTGGTTGTGCCAAAGTACCATGATGACCGCTGTTCTTTTTTCCCCTTCTGTTCAACAACCTTCCTGACATCTGCCCCAAAGTTACGCTTTACAATCTGTTTGTTGACGCTGATGGTGCGGTTATCAAGGTCTATATCATCCCAAGTCAGAGCAAAAGTTTCAGAGATACGCAAACCAGTATAAAAACCGATCATAAGCGGAATATGATAACGGGAATCAGACGGGAAACGGTCAATGATTCGCTGCCATTCGTCCAAGGTCAAAATAATGCGTTCCCTTGGTGCTTTTTCAACCTTGGGAAATTTGACATACTGCATAGGGTTTGAAGTGATGTAGTGCATTGGTTCAACAGCATAGTTTAGTGCTGCACTGAATACGGACAAAATGCCGATCATGTGACTTTTAGAATTGCCGTTCATTTTCAGTTCAACGGCATATTCCTGTAATATTGCCGGGGTGATCGCTTTCAGTCTATATACACCAAACTTTGGAATCAAATGCCCTTGAATGATTCTTAAATAACCGACTTGTGTATTATATTTCAGGTTGGTTTTGCAGTACAGATCAAACCATTGGTTCAGGTAGTCTGCAACCGTGATTTCAGTAGGTTCAAAGACTGCCCCGGCATTGTTGTATTCGTTCAGAGCCTTGGCAAGTGCTGCTTCTGCTTCTTTCTTAGTGCGAAAACCACCCTTTTCCTTCCTTTTACGTTTTCCGTCAACTTTCCCAAGGTCAAAATAATATGACCATGTTGTACCTCTTTTTCGTGTTCCACCGTTCATAATATCATCCTTTCTGTAATTGAATTTATAGGTAATGGATGATATAATTAGGGTTGCATAGCCTATATCATCCTATTCCTTGGTTGGTGTTTGGTTATCCCCTGACCCCTGAACCGCTGCAACGGTGTAAGGGGTCAATTTTTACATTTCTTTCAACATTGTGTTAGTATCTTGTAAATAGCGGATTGCTGCATCAATCATCAGATCAATATTAACTGTATCTTCTTCATATGCGATTGCCTTAGACGCTGCTGTTAAAATACTCAATGCAGTCTGATTGTTAAGATCAATCTCATTAAGGTTAATAGTATTTTCTTTCATAGTTTCTAACCGTCCTTTCTTGAATTATCCCATGAGTGGAATTTGCTGCTTTAACTGTTCCATTGCTTGTGTTCTGCATTGAAGCATTTCATCATATGAAGAACAGAAAATATAAACCGTCCACCCATTAAAGCCGTACATTACTCCACATTTTATAGTAATATAAGGTTTTTCCTTCCTGTCAGGATCAATAGAAAACTCCCACCGGGTATGTGCTTCATCCGGGTGAATGATGTTATATCTATGATCTTCTATATTGATTACTTTTCCCATGAATATCACTCATCCTTTCAGAATATATTTTTTGTACTGTTCCATAACAGAATCAGAAACACCGCTTTTATAAATTTTTCGAATGTCACTGATGGTTTCATCTTTCAGCAGTTTCAACCAGTCAATCAGGTCTGTTCTACTGTTGGCAAAACTGCAACATTTACCACTTGCGTATTCAATTCTATAACGCATATAGTTCCCATCCTTTCATGTGTTTGGTTATCCCTATTCCTTGACCTTCAAGGTGCTGCAACACCTGTGACAGAAGGTTATTGTTTTTGTAATTGAGAAATCTTAAATTTTATAAATTCTCTGATTTCTTCATCAAGTTTTTGCAACTGTTCAGCCGTGTAATCTTCACAATGAAAATCAAAGTTATGTTCTAACCATGTTAGAATTTCAACTTGATTCCGAAGATCTGAAAGCCTTTCTTCACCCAGTTCACCGTCAATTTTTTCAAAGATGGTTTTATATGGGGTATCACCTACAATCCAACCTTCAAGAACACCAAAGTAGTTTGCAATAAGTGAAAGATTGTGTTTTTCAGGAACACGTTTCCCGGTTTCATATTGCTTGACTGTACTTAAACCAATTTTTGCACCGTCAGCAAGTTCTTTTTGGGTGATGCCTTTTTCTTTTCTTAGTGTTTTGATACGTTCGGCAATAACAGATGCGTTATACATCCGCTTGGTCAATCATTTGCCCCCCTTTCTTTCTAAAGTGTGAAACAAAGTGCTGTGTCATCTCGTGCGGTTGATTCTTCCACTTAACGGTTTCTTGTTTTAGGGGTAAAGTGCCGATTGGTTCAGCCTGTCCGCTTTCTTCAAATAGTGCGGTACACTGTGCTTTCTTGCCCTACCGTTCCTGTTTTCTTCAACTATTTTGACGGGTCATGTTTATTCTTCACACGCTCTGTCTGCTATCCGGCAGCCTGACCACCATGTCACTTGCGTGTAGCCCTATCGCTTCACCCGTGTCCTTCCTACTTGCTTTGTTTCTTAAATTGGTACTTTTGAGTACCTTGAAAGTATTCATGTGAATACTTTATAATGCAATTATAGTCATCATCATCACTAAAGTCAATACGAATTTTGTAAGAAAGGAATAGAAGTATGAAAAACAAAGAAATTAGAGAAGCAATGAAGAAAAAAGAATTGAAGCAGTGGCAGTTAGCGGAATTACTTGGTATTAGTGAACAGACCATGTATAGAAGATTAAGAAAGGAACTTCCCCCGGACGAAAAGCAGAAGATTCTTGATATTATCGAAAAGGTGGGATAAATATGTCAAGACTATATAAAGGGTTCATAGAAACCAAGGGCAAGGCAAGCATTGAAAAACTAAAAAACAGAACCACATGGAAAACCTATGATGAAGTGAAAAACCTGAACGGGTTCGGCGGGGTTTTGGCTGATGACACCATCCTTATTGACATTGATGATTCTGACCAATCTGAAATTCTGATGAACATTGTGGAAGAACTGCAACTTGACTGTAAAGTCCTTTGTACCAGTAGGGGAAAACACTTTCTTTTCAAGAATCATACTATTGCAAGGAACAGGACACACGTTCAGTTGGCGGTTGGTCTTACTGCTGATATAAAAGTCGGCAGTAAGTTATCTTATGAGGTCATCAAGATTGACGGTGAAGAAAGATTTTGTGAATGGGACATTGAAGAAGGTGGAAAGTATCAGGAAGTTCCCAAGTGGTTGTTCCCGGTCAAGGCAACCGCAGACTTTGTTGATATGGATGCCGGGGACGGAAGGAATCAAGCACTTTTCAATTATATCTTGACCCTGACTGCAAATGATTTCACGGTTGAAGAAACCCGTGAGTGCATCCGCATCCTGAACAAGTTTGTTCTGAAACAACCGCTGTCAGATGATGAACTGGAAGTGATCTTGCGTGATGATGCTTTTCAGAAACCTGTTTTTTTCCTTGGCAGCACATTCCTGTTTGACAAGTTTGCCAACTACATGATTAACAACCATCATATAGTGAAGATCAACGGGCAGTTGCACATATACAAGGATGGGATATATTGCAGTGATCTGAATGTGATTGCCGGGGTGATGCGTTCATATATTCCGAACATTAAGAAAAGCCAAAAGACAGAAGTTATTGATTATATGTATGACATGACAGAAGAAAAAGAACAGTCAGATGCAAACCTGATTGCTTTCAACAATGGTGTATATGACCTTGTAACCGGGGAACTGAAACCATTCAGCACGGACATTGTTATTACTAACAAGATTCCTTGGGACTACAAGCCGGATGCCTATTCTGAACTGGCAGATAGCACCCTGAACAAGTTAGCGTGTGGTGATGCAGCAATCAGGGCATTGTTGGAAGAATGTATTGGTTACTGCTTTTACAGAGCAAACACCTTCAACAAGGCGTTCATCCTGACAGGTGACAAGTCAAACGGTAAAAGTACATTTCTGAAAGTCCTGACAGTGCTGCTTGGTGAACATAATGTTGCATCACTGGATTTGAAGAACTTGGGGGACAGATTCAGCAAGGCGTCAATGCATGGGAAACTGGCTAATATCGGTGATGATATATCTGATGAATTTGTCCCGGATGCATCCCTTTTTAAGAAGATCACTGACGGGGGAAGAATACAGGTGGAAAAGAAGGGACAAGACCCGTTTGAGTTTAACCCTTATGTTAAACTAATTTTTTCTGCTAACAATATGCCAAGAATCAAGGACAAGACCGGGGCGGTACTTAGGCGTTTGGTTATTATTCCATTCAATGCACGGTTCAGTGAATCAGATGCAGATTACAACCCTAACATAAAAAGTGATCTGACACAAACTGCATCAGTTGAATATCTGATAAAAGTTGGTATTACCGGATTGCAAAGGGTGGTAAAAAATAATCATTTTACTGAATCAAAGAAGGTACAGAAGGAAATTGAAGAATATGAAGATTTCAATAATCCTGTAAAGGGATTTTTCCGGGAATGCAATGAACAGGATGGTGCTGATTATATTTTCAGGGAAACAGCAACGGCAATTTATAAAAGGTATCAGGTGTATTGTGCAGAAAACAATTTTCAGCCGGAAAGCAATACAGTGTTTGGAAGAACCCTGAAAAGCCTGTTTGGTGTTGAAAGTAAACAGAAGAAGATCAGCGGTAAAAACGTAAGAATGTACGTGAAAGTAGCAGAAGGTAGCGAATAGTAACAAATAAGGTAGCAACAAAAACCGCATAAAATAAGGCGGTAGCAAATGGTAGCAAATACTTCAAACTTCTTTATTATTTTAATATTTTTTAATCAGTTATAGATAGTAAAAAAGAAAAAATAAATAAAATAAGAATTATTTGCTACTCTGCTACCTTTTGCTACCAGTGAACAGAAAGGATTGACGGAAGATGACAGGTGAGCAGTTTATTGAAAAAGTTAGAGAAATCAAGGAAATATCAAGTGTTGAATGGGATGTAAAAGGTGACTATCTTAATGCTGATGAAGTCCGGGTGAAGGTGGTAGCAGATAATGGTGAATATAGTCTGCTACTTGGAAGTCCGGCATTACATGACAGTGCTGAAACGCTGTTACAGGATTCTTGGATTGAAAGGGTCAGTTTCATTCTGTTGGCAAATAAACTGATGGAATTACAGGGAAAAAGTGAATGTTTTAATGTGAATTGTGACTTGGATATATCAAAGGTTGTAAATTTTGTTATCAAATGCACCCGGAAGTAACTGCATTATAAAATGGCGGTTTTTAAATACCAAAATGCAAGAAATGGCATTAAAACAAAGGCTTTTTATATACGGTTTTGCCGTGAAAAAGTCCCTGAAACATAGGAAAATAAAGGGATTCTGTTATATATACCCCCCTATATGTGGAAGAAAGAAGGTAAACGATACATGAACAGGGTAGAGAAATTATTGATAAAAGCGCAAGAAATCAGTGAGATCAAAAGAAATGAACGACTTAGGAACATGACAGATAAAGAATTAGATAATCGAATTGAACGACTTAGAACAGAATTAGGCATTAGTAAAGAACAGTATGAATCACCGGGATTTCATAGTTGGCTGATGAATAAGGTGCAGCAGTTAAGAGGTGAATTAGATGAAAAAAATTGATAGATTGCTTATGAAAGCAAGGAAGGTAACTAATAGAATTAAAGTATTTCTTCCATTTGTTGTACCTGACAAAGAAATTGCTGATAGGGTTTCAATGGAATTAGATGAATTTTGTGGTGATAAACCATATCATGCAGTAATAATTTACGGTGAAAATGAATTATCTGATGATGCTGATGGTGTGGCATACGATCATGTAGGTGATGATCTGAAAGAAGGTGAATAGAATGGCAAAAAGAAATTTGAAACTTGATACCCCGGACAATATCAGAAAAGCACTGGCAAAGGTTGCCAATATGACCTATAAGGGGGAAATTGATACAAAGACCGCTAATAGCATTACTGCAACGTGTAACGTGATTTTAAGCGGTATCAGGGTTGACGATCAGGAAAAGAAGATTGCTGAATTAGAGAGGATTCTAAATGAAAATGAAGATAACTGATGTTTTGGGTGGCATCAGGGTGGCAAATGGTGGTTTTAACTGCTGCCGGATGACTGGAAACATAGGAAAATAGCGGTATTTTATGGTTGGGGTTTCGCAATGGTTACATTGTGGAAATCCTAACAGAAAGGATGATGAACATGAAAATAGACCAAGGAAAATTATATGATGCTATGGCAGATAAGGGCATATTTGTCAAAGATATATGCAAAAGGGTGCATATTACAGAATATCAACTGAATCGGATGCTATCAGGTGATACAGACCTTGGCACTGCATCAAGAATTGCGCACGTGCTGAATATCAAGGTTGATGATTTGGCGTTAGATAAGGGGGATGTAGATGAATAAGAACACAAGGAATTTGCAGATTCTACGGGATAAAATAGGCATTGAACAATTCAGGGTTATTGCTGAACTTCTGAATCAAGAACACCTGACCTTTGGTGACTACACCCGGAACGGGTTTGTTTCCAAGGAAGAACAGCGTGATGCAATTATGAAAGACTTCTATCATGGGTATTCTTGGGAACAACTACAAGACAAATATGGTCTGACTGTAAGTGCATTATATAAGATTACAGAAAAGAAAGCATAGAAATTATCACAGAAACAAAAACAACCGCTATATGACCCTTATATGAGGTCACAAGCGGTTGTTTTTATGTTCAGAAAGGCATAGCAAGACCCCCGCATAGAAAGGTGATACGGGGGTCTTGCTATTTGTTATTGCTATCACGTTTAGAACTAAGCAACTTCATACTTAGGCACTGCTACTATATCATATACGGCTGTTGCTGTCTATGGAAATTCTTAATAAAAATACTAAATATAGTATATATGCATAGATATAAATACAATATATGGTAGAATTAAAGAAAACGAAAATTCAAGAAAGGAAGGATGAAAACAATGAGTAATATTACAGAACAGGAAAAGAAATTTGCTGATGAATATGTGTTTCTGAATTTTCATGCGCATGGAGTTTGTCCGGGGATGGGTGCGCTTGCTGTTATATATGCGGAATATGATGTTTCAAGTAATACAGCAGATGAATTTGCAAAGTCGTTGCTTAGTAAACAGAACATTAGGCAGTATGTTGATTCAGAAATCGAGCGGTTCAGATCAATATTATCAAGTGAACAGAGAAGAAACCTTTGGGCGTATATTTCCAAATTTACAGTTGGTACGCCTGAACAGGGTGCTTGTTATGGGGATATGATAAATCACTAAAAGAAAGGAAAAAGAAAATGTCAGAAAAATTATATGAAACATACGCTAAACAGGCGTTGACAATCGTTCATCAGCACAGAGAAAGAACAAAGGAAATTGCTGATGCACTTCAAATAGTAAGTACAGACCGTGAGCGTTCGGAGTATGGAAAAGACCGGAGTGTAGAAAGATTGAGGAATGAATTGAATGAACTTAATCAGGAAAAATCAGATGAACTGAAAGCGGTTGTGCAGCAGTTTGTGAACAAGTATCAGGTAAATATTGTAGATGATGGTAAAGCAAACCCACAGGAAATAGCCAATGCCTTGAAGGTCATTGAAATGTGCGGAACTGGACTGACAGTTGAGGTGCTGCGCACTGCTATTGAACCAATCAAGGGGTCATATACCACATTGAAAATGATTCAGACTATTTTGGTGAGTAAAAATCAACATGCTATTGTAGTTGAAGGAATGTATGACCCGGATTGTATCGTTTTATTAGATGATTACCTTGGGAGAAATGGGGCACTCATTGGTTATGAAGATACTTTTGCAGAAGTAAAAAGTGCTTTAGATATGCCGTTACTTGTCAGTGCCGGGATTCATGGAGAACCTGACTATAATGGTTCAGTGGTGAACCAATTATTAGATACCACACCTTACATCACACTTTGTCTCCCTGACAGCATGATGAAAGTTGGTAAGTTGTACGATCAGGTGTATTTGGAATATCCGGGATTTTTCAAATAGGTGAAAGTTTCAAGGGTGCGGTGTGATGCTGCACCCTTATTTGTCAGGAAGGAATGTATGGATATAAGGGCAAAAAACTATTTACAGGAAGTGAGAGAATTGTATCTTGCTGCTGAACAAGATGAAGAAGTCGCACAAGGCTATTTGTTACTTGCGGAAAAATGCAAATTAAAAAAGTATATGGAATTATTAGAGAAAGCAAGGGACAAGGCAGATCAAAGTGCAGCAGTATACAATCAGCGAAAGCAAATTGTGATTGAACAGATAAAAGAACTCAAATATTCAGTGTTTGTTCATGTGCTTATGGGTATTTATGTTGATTTCAAAATGTTAAAAGAAATTGCATATGATGAACATATTTCATATCAGGAAGTACGGGGTATGCATGAGCCAGCACTAAAGTGTTTTGAAGAATTTCATTCAGATGCACTGGATGAATGGGAAAGGGGAAGGCGTTGACGAAAAAAGAAAAACACATGATTGCGAAAAACTATTTGCAGCGTGGGCGTGATATACAAAGGCAGATCACACAGCTGTATGAAACCCGGTCAAATTTTATAGACAGGGCAACTTCAACAACTATGGCAATATCACCCGTTAAAGTTCAGACTTCACATTCCGGGCAAATGTTGGAAAATGCAATCATTGGAATGGTTGACACAGAGGAAAAAATCAGAAATAAGATTGAAGAATTACAAGTGCAGCAATGGAATCTGCAAAAAGAAATTCAACGGGTGCATGATCTGCCATATAAACAAATGCTTTATAAGATATTTATTGAACGGAAGTCCTATGATGTGGCACGAAAAGAAGTTAATTTGAAACCGTTCAAGGGTCAGTATAACCGTAAATTTCTGTTACGGGATGCTATTGATGCATTTGCAGACTGTCACCCGGAAATATTTGAACAGGCAGACAATTCAGCACAGGACAACAAATAACTGCTATATGGCGGTTATATGAGGTCAGAAAGGGCAAAGAAATGATGAAAACAGTACGCCACAACAGGAAGGAAATAAAACACATTGAAAACTGCACATCCCAAAATGCAGTGAAAAAACAGGTCAAGGTGAACAACTATCTTTTTATGGATAATCAGGAACGGTTTGAAAATGTGTGCCTTGGGTATTGGAAACGCCATTGCAGCACTTGCATCCAATATGATGACGGCATTTCACAATGCAATCTGTTCTGTTCAGTCATGGTTTTACAACCTGTTAAGCACGGCACTTTCAGTCATTGAAGGTATTTGTTCAGCACTGAATAAGTTACCGTTTGTTGAATTTGACTATTCAGGCATTTCATCCGCAGCGGATGACTATGCAGCCAAAGCAAGTGAAGCAGCCGGAAACAAAGAAGATTACCAGTCAATCAGTGATGCGTTCAATGAAGGTTTCACAACCTTTGATGCATTTCAGGACGGTTGGGCATCAGATGCGTTCAATGCGGGTGCAGCATGGGGTGACGGTATTGCTGATAAGGTTTCAAACTTTAGTCTGTCGGATGTATTTGGTCAGACAGATATTCCTAATGTGGGTGATTATACATCAGGGTTCAATGATGCAATAGCAAATTCAGGCGTGGGTGACAGCATTGGAAACATTGACGATAACACAGGCAAAATCAAGGATTCTTTGGATGTTACAGAAGAAGATTTGAAGTATTTGCGTGACATTGCGGAACAAGAATCAATTAACAGATTCACAACCGCAGAAGTAACTATCAACCAAACAAACAACAATAATGTTTCATCTGATACTGACCTTGATGGCTTTATCACTGCATTAGATGATGCAATGGGTGAAGCAATAGAATCTATAACGGAAGGGGCAAAATAAAAGATGGATGCAAATGGAATTGTAAAAAAAGTACATCAGGCAGCGATTGATGCCATGGAATCAACAAAACCCGTAAATGTGTATTTTGGTAAAGTGGTGAGTGCTTCACCGCTGAAAATCAATGTTGAACAGAAGATGATACTGGGTGAAAAACAGTTGATTCTTTCAAGGAATGTAACAGATTTCAAAACTAAGATAACGGCGGGGAATATCAAGAATTATTACTATACCGGGGATGTAAATTCAGGGACAGCACCAGTTTCCCCGTCACACGTTCATGCTGTCGGAACGATTGAAGTCACCGTACACAATGGCTTGGCTGTCGGTGATGGTGTCATTCTGATAAGACAGCAAGAAGGTCAACGCTTCATTGTTGTGGATAGGATAGGATAAAACACAGGAAATGCAAAAGTCCTTGGTGCAGATCAGGGACTTTTGTTTTGGCTTGAAAGATGATATTATTAAGGCAAATAAAAAAGGGGTGAAGTAATATGTCACAATCAATGCCGTCATTTTGGGATAGTCCTTATTTTGTCCCTGAACCTGACAACTGGCATCTGACAGAGGATGCCCCGGAAGAATTAAAGAAAGAATTTGCGGAGTATATGAAAGACGAAAAGGGTATCAAGGTCAGACAGTTGTTTTCAGAAGTTGATTTTCCACCTACAATGACACAATTTTTTGATTTAGACAGTGATGAACTACTGGATGAAAAGATTAGAGTGTTGACAGCGTTAAAAGATGGAAAGCAGATTGCAGATATTCCAAACTTTTATGCTATTTTGGAATTATACCCCAAAGACGGGGAACATTGGGACTAAAAATGATGAAAGCGGTTCAATCTATGGAAATTAAAAGAAAGGGGTGACGGGTGATGTCAAGTAACTGGTACAAGAACAATGAAACAGATCAGATTTGGTGGAAAGATACACCTGATTCAGTCGGTGAATGGCTGTTCAGTTTTGACAAAAAGCAAGTGTTCAATATGTTTGCTGATTATCCGCACAACCTAACACCTGAACAGAAAAAAATATTTGATGAAGAAAATCCTGAATGGTGTGAGTTCTTCAAAGATAGAGTATAGAAAGCACGGTCAAATAGCCGTGCTTTTAGTTTATCAAGTAATTCAACCAAGCGTTTATATAAGCGTTATATGAATCCCTGATATAATACTTTTACCCTGTCATATGGGGAAAATATTATTTTGGAGGTTTCAGAAGATGAAGAAAAAGAAGATTGTGGTCAGTGTGCTATTGGTATGCCTGTTGTGTGTGAATTTGGTGAGTATGGCAGTCAAAGCAGAAACAACATCAACTATTCATTCTGTATCAAGTTGGTATGATTTCAAGGATGCAGTACAGTATTCACAGGATGGTGATATAATTGTTGTTCATGGTGAAATTGATTTAGGTACTGATGTTAAAATCGGCAGCAGTTCCAAGCATTTGACCATAAAGAGAGGTTCAGCAGATAGCCGTATTGCTTTTGAATACATCAATGAAGCGGTAACAAATATAACATTTGATGGTGGTGAGATTGCTTCATCCTATTCTTGGATAACAAGCACGTATGAAACGACTTTCACAAAATGCACGTTCAAGGATTTTGGAAATAGTGAAAACTATTCAAGTAGTGGGAGCGTTGGCGGTGCGGTAAAAGTTCAGTCAGGTTCATGTGTGTTCAATGATTGTACTTTTGAAAACAGTTATGCCCTTGCGGGTGGTGCGATTGAAATACAGGGAAATTCACAGGTTGAAATCAATAATTGCAGTATAAAAAATTGCGGTGCAGTTACTTGTGGCGGTGCTATTGATAACAGCTCGTATGCTGCAACCTGTACGATAACAGGCGGGACAATAACAGGAAACAAGGCGAATGACTTTGGTGGTGGTGTATCTAATGCCGGAAATACAATTATTACAGGAACAAAAGTGTATGCAAACAGTTCAGTGAATGGCGGTGCTGATATTGCAACCAAGGTTTCAGGTGTGACAACATTGACAGATACAGTTGAACAACTCAATGAACTGTTCAGTACGGACAATTTTGAAGTTGCCGGGTGGGTCTGTGATTATGATTTTGATGAAAATATTTATATTCCTGATGTAGACCCAACAAAGGAAAATGCGCTGCTGAAATTGGAATATTCAGAAAAGCAGCCGGAAACACCTGAACCAACAGACCCGGTTGACCCATCAAAGCCTTCCGAACCATCAACTGACCCGTCAACAGAGCCATCAACACCAACAGACACGGAAAAGCCGGATGAAACCGAACCCGGAACAGAACCAAGTGAAACACCTGAACCGACACAGCCGGGGAAAGAAGAACCTGATGGTAAAACAGATCAATCAAAATCTGATGATGCAACCAACACAGAAAATTCAGGCAATACAACAACGGACACCACAAACACCAATACAAGCACTGTAAGCAGCGGGGACACAGTGAATAACACCTCAACCAATACTACAACCGATAATTCAAGCAGCCGGGTTGATAATTCAAAGGTAAATAGCACAGGTGACACCAGTACAACCACAACGACAAATACAACGAACAACTATTATCAGACAGCAACCGGGGACACATCACAGCCTGTTATTCAGGATAGCACCCCGCAGCATGAAAACAATACATATATTGTCTATCCAAACAGCAATGAAGTGGCTGCAAGTTCTGCCGGAATGGATGAAACGGTCAAGACTTCTGACCCGGTGCAGAATCTGAACATTGATGCAAAGGGTGTTGACTGTAAGATTGAAGTGGTAGATGGAAAATACAACATCAGCATCAATGCCGATCAACAGCAGACAGCGGTGGATGATTCTATAAAAGATAACAGTATGGATTGGTTGCAGATCATTCAAGTAGTGTTGTTGGTTGTCATTCTTATATGCCTTGTCAGAAAGCCTAAAGAACGCTAATGATAAAATATAGGGGCGTGGGGTAGAAATGCCCTATATAACGCTTATATGAGTTGTCAGCGGTATTGTAGCATGGTAAAATACAGGTGGTATGAAGGAATAAGCAAGGTCAAGGGTTCAGCGGTGGCAGTGCCACCATATTGCCACCGCCCCACAAGATACGCAGAGAACGGAAAAGATTTCTAATTCTGAACTTTTTGAAAAAGCCTGATTTTACAAGGCTTACAAGGTCTTTAGAGATACGCAGAGAGATAGAAAAAATGGTGTTTCCGGCGACGGTACATGTGGAAACGGTTGTCAAATTATCCCTCAAAAAAGATGCACCTAAGATTGAGGTTACAATGGAGCCTGATGAAGAGAGTAATTATACACCACAAGAAAAGGCTACTTATCAGAAGATTAAGGATTATGTGAAGGACAAGTATGGTGTGAATGTGCATACTTCTTATATTGCACAGGTGAAGCGGATGTGTGGTCTGGATATGGGAGAGAATTATAATAAGTCCAAGAAGGAAAATCCAGAAGTGAAGCAGTGTCCGCAGGAAAAGGTGGAGTATATTAAGGATGCATTGAAGCATTTTGGATTAATTAATAAGAACATATAATAAGGTAAAAGTATAAAGAATTTGGAGGTAAATCATATTATAAAAGTGATAGAAAATGAAAATTTTGCATCATGGGCGATAATATCTGTTTTTGTACTATTATTCATTGTTGCTACTATATTTATTATTACGAGAATTATACTTTATAAGTCTAGAGTAATAGATGAAAACACTACAATGGCAGAATTAGATACAATGGCAAAAGCATATGTGAATCGACCATATGAAATAGCTCAAACAGTTTTTGAAATAATTATAAGTAATACGTGTATTATAGTAATGATGTATGTTTATTATTGTATAGAAAAATATATGCTGTTTTTACAAAATTATTTAGGTATTATTATGATTGCACTTATTGTCTTGGCTATAGTATTAAATAATTTTTTGGATTACATATTGAAACAAGATATGCTTAAGATAGAAAATCAAGCAAATATTAGGCTGATAAGCAGTTGTAGTGTTATTATGTTATTTTTATTTCTTAAGATATACTTTAAAACTATGGAATATGATGAGTTTTTGTTATGCTATATTGTTTTAGTTTTAGGAAGATTTATTTTTTTTGATTCTACCATTAATGAGTTTAAGAAAAGTCTAGGAGATTTGAAAGAGTATGTTATCCCTTTGATTATTGCATTTATTCTTACAGGAATTATTTCGTGGATAGGATTATATTTAAAGGTTATAACGACTGACAATCTTTTTATAAGCCTCATAATGTGTCATATTGCGATGTTATTTTTTATTTATATAATGAAAAAAATAATACACGATATAGGTGGATTTGTTTAGATGTATACACTTAGAAAATACATTATCGTTATATGTGTGATGATACATTAAAATTCGTAGAGGCATATTGTATAGCTATGTAAATTACTCAAAATAGAAGGTTGAAATATACCTTCTTTTTTTATATCCATTTTAAGGAGGTGGTGCCGAAAAGTGTACATTTAGGGACTGAATAATAAGGGCATAGAATCAGTGCCAAAAAGTAGAGACTTTCCATTATGGGAGGTCTCATTTTTTATGTAAGCATTTTAAGACTAGGAAAGGAGCAAATAATCATGAAGAGATATGGTTATCACAGAACAAGTACAAGAGAACAGCATTTAGACAGAGGTATCAAGGAGATTACAGCCTATTGTGAGCAGAACAATCTGGAACTGGAAAAGATATTTACTGACCAGCAGACCGGAAAGAATTTTAATCGTCCAAGATATCAGGTATTGAAAGAGGATGTATTAAGAGCGGGTGACGAGCTAATTATTACTGAGGTAGACAGGCTTGGCAGAAATAAGCAGGAGACATTAAAGGAATTGCAGTATTACAGGGATAATGGTATTCGTGTAGAAATACTAGAGCTTCCTACTACGCTTATGGATTTATCAAAGCTGGATAATGCTATGGCTCGTATGCTGATGGAAACCATCAATAATATGTTGATAGAGCTATATGCAGCTATGGCACAGGCGGAGATTGAGAAGAAAGAGAAACGACAGCGTGAAGGTATAGATTCTAAAAAGGCTCGTGGAGAATGGGATGATTACGGCAGACCAGCGGTGATGTCGATTGATGAATTTTCAGAGCATTATCAGAATGTGGTGTCAGGAGAAATACGTCCATTTGAACTGATGAAACAGCTTGGTATGAGTAAGAGTACATATTACAGATATGTCAAAAGAATAAAGGAATAGGCAGTTTATAAGACTTTTGCAATTCTTAGAAGCTGTTCTTTCTTTGAAGAGTCAAGTTTATCAACAGTGTTGAGCAGTTCTGTTTCAAAAGCAGTAGTAGGAGCTTTGTATTCATTGCCGAGAATATAATCAACGGTAACATTCATAGCATTACAGATGGAAACCAGAAGTGTTAAAGATACCTTGACTTTGTTTGTCTCGATATTGCTGATGTGGCTGACATTAACATCGGTTACTTTAGCAAGATATTCCTGTGTCAGTTGTCGGTCTGTACGGACTTCTTTAATTCGTTTTCCAATAATGGCAAAATCCAAATTATCCATTGCTCCATTCCTCCTTAAAGCGTTGTAAAATTTGTTGCGTTTCGACAAATTTCGTTGACAAGTCACTATTGATTTGATACGATTTATTCATTAAAGTGATTATTTTTAGTGTGCAGGACATATAGTTCTACGCAAAATATAAATATTGGGCAGGTGGAACAACCATGGCAAGATATAAAGTTAAGGGTAAGGATTGCCAGCTTAAAGTAAAAGTTAAGCTCTCTTTTAAGGAAGAAATTGATGAACGCCAGTTAGATTTCTTCTCTAGTAAATATATTAGAGGTCTTTTGAAGGTACAGGCAAAGAAGAAAAACTGTATAGAATTCTATGGACCTATTGGAATCAGTTTGTTTGACAGGTTGAAGAAACCAATATCAAAGTATGATTTTTTCTTCATTATGGAGCAGGTTATAGATATAACGCAGAAAGCCAATTTGAATTCATTGATATTGAGAAACATCGTCTGGGATATACATTATGTCTTTATTAATGAGACAACCAAGGAACTACAATTTATATATTTGCCTCTTACAAATGATAAAAAAGAAACTGATGTATTAGGGTTTATGGAGCAGATTATATATGCTTCGAAAACAATGGAGGAGCCAGATACAGAATATATATCGAGATATGTATATTTTTTGAAGTCTCTGATATCCTATGATGCTGAAAAAATTGAAAAATACATTTTTAGTGAAGATAGAAGTGTTGTAAATACAATTAAGCGGCACAATGTAGGACAGAGTGGATTTATGACAGATAAGCCACAGCATTATTATGAACATTATGGCAGGGACAATGCAGATGAAGAAGCAACTGGACTGCTTGCAGATGAAGAGGCAACAGGATTGCTGAATGCTGCTGATGAAGACACGGAACTACTGAATAATTATGACGAAGAAGCAACGGGTTTGTTGAATACTCAATGTGAACAGATACATTATGCGTCAATGTACAGATTGTTGACGAATGAAACATTTTTGATTAATAAACCTGTTTTTAGAATTGGCAAAGAAAAAAGTTATTCTGATTATTTTGTTGCTAACAATAATATGGTAAGCAGGAGCCATGCGGATATTATTGCCAGGGGTGGAAGATACTTTATTGTAGATCTTAACTCTAAAAATAGAACATTTGTAAATGGAACTCCGATACCGGCACAACAGGAAACGGAAATTCATGATGGAGACGCTATTAGGTTAGCAAATGAGGAGTTTGAGTTTAGGATTTAACCAAAGGAGAAGGAAAATGCATTTTACAGTTACAGCTGATACAGATATTGGCATCGCAAAAGAAACAAATCAAGACAGCGTGTTATTTAAGCATGGTACTTATTCTGGCGGAGAAGTGCTGATGGCTGTTATATGTGATGGAATGGGAGGTCTTGCAAAGGGAGAACTTGCAAGTGCAACAGTTATAAGGAAATTTTCAGAATGGTACAACAAGGAACTGCCTTATGAATTAGAAAATTTGGATTTGCATGTAATTGGTGGTAAATGGTCGCTCATGCTTAAGGATTTAAACATCAAGATTATCGAGTATGCCAAGAAAAATAATATTACGATGGGAACCACATTCACAGGGACATTATTTGTTGGAGACGAATATGTGACAGTACATGTGGGAGATACCAGACTCTATCATATAGGAAATAAGTTAGAGCAACTTACCTGCGATCAGACATTTATAGCAAGAGAAATTAGAAAAGGCACCATGACAGCAGAACAAGCAAAGACTGATAAAAGAAGAAATCTGCTCCTTCAATGTGTAGGTGCTTCAGAGATATTAGAACCAGAGGTGTTGGTTGAAAAGGTGGAAAAGGGAGCGTATATGCTCTGTTCAGATGGATTTAGACATGAGATTACGGAAAAAGAAATTGTGGAATCACTAAACCCTATCAATTTAATTAACAAAAATGCGATGCACTCTAATGCGAAATATTTAATTGAACTTGTAAAGCAACGAAATGAAAGGGATAACATTTCGGTTGTATTAATCAAGGCGGAATAGGGGAATGAGACGTGGCTGAAATAGGATCTGTTATTGATGGCAAATATGAAATACTTACTGAAATAGGACATGGAGGTATGTCTGTTGTTTATTTAGCTATGGATACTCATCTCAATAAACAGTGGGCAGTAAAGGAAATTAAAAAAAAAGGAAGCGGGAAAAATGATGAAATAGTTGTAAACAGTCTTCTTGCTGAGGCAAACATGATGAAGCGACTTGATCATCCATCCCTTCCAAGAATAGTAGATATTATAGATAATGGCATTACTATTTATGTAGTAATGGACTATATAGAAGGCGAATCACTAGATAAGATATTGGCAGAATATGGTGCACAGCCTGAAGAATTAGTGATTGGATGGGCTAAACAGTTATGTGATGCATTATCATATTTACATTCGCAGAAGCCTCCGATTATATATCGTGATATGAAGCCTGCAAATGTCATGTTAAAACCGGAAGGTAATATAAAAATCATTGATTTTGGTATAGCTAGAGAATATAAGGAGCAGAGTCTGGCGGATACAACAGTGCTTGGAACAAAAGGATATGCACCACCTGAACAGTATAGCGGTCAGACAGATGCAAGATCAGATATTTATGCACTAGGAATGACAATGCATCATCTTCTGACAGGTATAGATCCTAGAACCGGAGAAGCATATGCTCCAGTAAGAATGTGGAATCCGGAAGTTTCAGAAGGCATGGAAATGATAATAGATAAGTGTGTTCAGCCGGCAGCAGAACATAGGTATCAGAATTGTCAGGATCTTTTGTACGATTTGGAACATCCTGAGTTAATTACAAGAGATTATAAAAGGAAACAGAAAAGAAAATTAAACTGTTTCATAACATCAGTTACATTGGCGGTTGTAATGGTTATATCAGGAGTAGTGTGTAACATCGTTTCAACAAGAATGAATAATAGTGATTATGAAACATTGATATCAACTTCAACAGCTTCATCGTTAGATGACAAGATAAATAATTATAAAAACGCAGTTGAAATATATCCTGACAGGACTGACGCATATGTCAAGATGATAGAAGCTTATCAGGATGAAGGAACTTTCAGTAAACAGGAGAATGATGATTTTTTAGCTGTATATAATGCAAATAAGGATCAATTAGATGCGACAAGCTCTGATGTGTCGGAATTAAATTACATAATTGGTATGCTTTATTTCAATTACTATACAGACAATAATGATGGTGATTATAGCTTTTCGACCAGAGTACAGAAAGCCTATCCTTTCTTTAATGAAAATTATCAGAGTGCAACAGGATTTGAAGAGCAGACCATGTCAGACTGTTATTACCAGATATGTTCTTTTTATAAAAAGTACATATTAAATACGACCACAGTGGAAGAAGCATCTAAAGAGAATTATGATGAGATTTTTACCGTGATAGATGACGCTATTAACTCTGTAAAAGATGCCGGTGCATATGATCAGCTGACATTATATAACAGTGTGTTTATGCTTCTTTATGATCAAAGAGCAAGTATGGCTCAGGTTAATGTTGATAGACAGAGAATATTGGATTTGTACGATGATATATACAAAAGAACAAATGAACTGACAGTACAAAAAGAACAGTCAAAAGTACTTCAATCAGAGATTCTTGATAAGTATGAAACATACAAAGAAGCAATTGAAAGAACATACACTAATATAGAGGAAAGGAAGTAAAAATGGCAGAGATATTACATACACTTTCAATTATCTCATTTGTTTTAGCTGTATTGTTTGTGGTAATAGCA